>Ga0066605_10001097_pt1 | contig 18034 bp, 16 predicted proteins | sample SaaInlLV_DNA_10m_FD_60385 | JGI IMG/M metagenome (GOLD analysis project Ga0066605, IMG submission 60385) | Marine microbial communities from expanding oxygen minimum zones in the Saanich Inlet - SI075_LV_DNA_10m | ecosystem: Environmental > Aquatic > Marine > Unclassified | place: British... | reverse complement strand
GAAATTAGAGGGTGTGTAATAGTAACTTCCTGAATTTACAGTGTGAAGGGTTTGGGCGAAAGTACTAGCGCTAAAGGAAAATAATAGGGCTAATACAAAGTAGATCTTTTTCATGTGTTTTGATTTTAAAGGACAACAAATTTACTAAATAATTAGACGATTAAAACAAGACAAACCTTTTAATTAATACTTTTTTGTTGGAAATTATTTTTGAATTGCGTTAGAAAAACTAAAAAATTAACAATAATTTAATATTGTCAAATGAAAGATAAAATTACCACCAGCTAGAGCTTTCAACGGTGCTAAATAGCGCTCTTCCAAGCAAATAAGATAACAATGCGCCAAGAACTAACAAAGTTATTATTACTGAAGTCCAATTAACAGATGTTTTCGAGGATACTGTATTGTTATTAGAATTTTTTTGATTTAATTGTTTCTTCAATCTAGCTCTATACTCAGTTAATGTTTCTTTTTCTACAGGATATTTGCTTAATGAATCAACTCCTACATCAACATAAATTTTTCCATTTTTGATAATAGTATCTGATGATTGAAAATCTGTTTCAATTGGAAATGAAGCAAAACTAAATAAAGGAAAAAAAAGTAAGCAAAAAAGAAAATTTTTCATTTTCAAATAATTTAAGATAACAATACTAAAAATTAAAAATTTATCTATTATGCTAAGCATAGTATTTAACTATAAATACTTTTAATCTTAAGGCATATTGAATTTGCAAAATCACTATGCTGTATAGCATCCCAATGGAGACCATCAATTTGATTAGTTTTAACAGATTTCGAAGCATCTACAAAAAACAAATCTAAATCATCAGCAATTTTCTTGTATGGTTTTGCTAATGACTTGGACTTTTCAGCAGTTCCAATAAAACTATTTAAAAGACTAGAAGAACTTTCATTAATATGTGTAGGTGAAACTAAAATTATTGATTTACTATTAAAATAATCATTATTGATAATTGCCTCACAAACAAGTCTCATATTAGATGAAATATCATTAACAGATTGATTAAAATTATTTTTCAAATCATTCGTTCCAAGCATAACAACAACTAAATCTATTGGAGAGTTTGTTTCAATTAAAACAGATACAAGATCCATAGAGCTTCTAAAATCTCTATAATACCCTAACGAATGTTCTTTCGTCTCATTAATATTAGTTGTTCTACCGTTCAGTCCTTCTTCAATGATATTAAAATTATCCCCTAATAAATGTTGTAGCACTCCTGTCCATCTTTTATTTTTTAAAAATCTAGTTTGACATTCTGGATCATATCCCCAGGTATTTGAATCACCAAAACAAAGAATATTTACCATTAATTAGTTCCTTGCTCAATTAAATTACCTGATTTATCCCATAGCTTGTACGCTCCCTTTGCAATACCATTTTTGAAGGTTAACATGGATTTAGGACTTCCATTATTATGCCAGAATTTTGAAACCCCATCTTTTCTTCCATTTTTAAATTTAATTTCAAAAAGAATTTGGTCACCATCATATTGACAAGTAAAGCCTGAGTATAAAACATCATTTAAAAAATATCTTTGTCCTCCATCGACCTTTAACTGATCTGGAGATACACTATTAAGTTCTGTAGATTCTCTCACCAATATCTTATCAAAATTCTCAACCTTTTTTATAGTTTGGAGATCCGACTTATCATTTGTTACTACAACAGTTTTTTTATTTTTATTTACACTTTGTTTTTCATTATTTGAACAAGAAATAATGAAAAAAATTATTAAAAAAACTGAGATGAAATTTTTATTCATAATATTTTAATTTTTAATAAATTCTTTTGTAATAACTTTTTCACCAGAGATAAAAGATATAAAATAAACGCCAGATTTTAAATTTGACACATCAATCTTTTCATTAACAATATTAGATTTCTTAATTGTACGAGATTGATTTACAATTGAACCTAAATCATTATATATTACCCATCTATATTCTTTCAAATTATTTTCACTAACAGAAATATTGATGTTTTTAGAAGTAGGGTTTGGATATATATTTAATTCTAATTCATCAGAAATAATATCATTTGAAGACAACAAAATATTGGAAGAATTAAGATTAATTTGATACACACCATTTCCATATGTTGCAACTACAAGTAAATTATCTGATCTTCTAAATTGAATATCCTCAACTATTGTTGAGCCAAACTCTTCAAATCCAATCTGATACCATACAGTATTTAAACCATCTAAATCTCTTGTTCCAAATAATCCTATTGTGGTTCCAACAAGATAAAGTGTATCATCATCAAAAGGAATAATTGCTGCTGTTCTACAAGATGGTCCGTCTCCAGAACCAGTAGATGAATCTTCAAGATTTCCTGCTATTTTCTCCCATGATTGTCCACCATCTAAACTATGAAATAATGAATATACGCTGTAATTTGAGTATACACAAATAATTTCTTCTGCATTATCAGGGTTAATTGCAATGTCAGCAGTAAATGAGTTAGAACCAGTAGGAGGCCCTGTAAGAATAGTCTTTGGCGGATCACCTACACTAGCATTATCTATCCTATACATATACTTTGATGTAGTTCCAAAATATAAAATATCAGGAGGATTAACGGAAGAATTAAGTGTCGAAATATCCATTTGAGTTTGTAAAGAATCACTGAAAAAATCCCAACCAAAATCAGATTTATTATTGGAGTTGTTATATTGAATTGTGTTTAAAGAATTATGTCTCCATATCTTATTACTCTCTGACCAGTAAAGAACATTATCATTATTCTCGTCCATTGTCATAGGGTTTTTCCATCGATAATTAGTACTATCACAAGAAGCAGGATCCATTCTTTGAAAAGCTGTTGCTGCTCCAGTATTATCTAATTTCATTTTATATAGTACTCCACGCTGGATAGACAAATAAAAATCTTCTTCATTATCTGCAATACCACCTATCATTCCATCACCATTAAATGGCATTTTCCAAGTCGAATTAGAATTTGATGAAAAAGTCACTCTGTTTCCATTGTCCTGTAAACCTGCATGCATTACATTTGAATTAGCATTCTTACTAATAGTAGTAGTATATAATTGAGTTGTATTATAACCATTATTTAAAGAAATCCAATCTACAGTATCTTTAAATACATTAAGGGTTTTATATACTCCCCCATCATTTCCGTTAAAAAGAATGTCATCATTAGAAGGTAAATAAATAATTTCGTGCTGATCGGGATGATGATTTTCATAAGATCCCCAGTTTTCATGTCCTTCTACAGAACCAGCCATATATCCACCAATTATAGAAGTATTATTTGGTGAGGTAAAACCATCCGTTGACCTCCAAAGATTTGTACCTCCAAGAATTATAAGATTTGTATCTGTTGGGTGAACACTTACTAAAAGATCGTATGACCCTTGAGCATTGAAATTATCAAATGAAGCTGGATTATTTGCAGGAATATTAGCTGATAAATCTGTCCATCTACCTCCAACACCAGTTCCGTCTCCAGAAAGATATTCATATTTCCATAATGATGACCATGTACTTCCATTAAAAAAAGTCTGACTAAACTGACCATATCCTGTAGTTTCAGCTGCTACAAAATAAATTACATTCTCATTAGATGGACTTACTCCAATTTCTACCCTACTGTACCCAGGAGCAAATGTTGGCGGTACTATATTACTCCAATTTTGACCATCATCTGACCTCCAAATTCCTTTGTCTGTACAGTTACTTGAAATAGTGGCATAAACTACTCCTGTTGATGTTACTTCAACATCTGTGTATTGATAATAATTACTATTTGCCCCACCTAATTGTTTTGACCAGCTTGTACCACCATCTTCAGTTCTATAAATATCACCTCTGGTAGCAGCATAAACAACATCCAAACTATCATTTGATGGATCTGTTTTTAAACTAAACATAAAATCAAAATCACCATCTAATGAGGTTGGAGTATTAGTTGTAGTCATTGGAAGAGAATCCCAAGACAGACCACCGTCAATAGATTTCCAAATTCCATTTCCATATAAAGATACATTTATGACATATGAACCTCTATTTTCTCCTGTCCCAAAATACCATATATTTTCCTTGCCAGGCCTTCTATCCTGAGTTAGACAGCTAATTCTATGCTCCTGACTGGGGTCTGTTGTCATATCCCAAGATTGACCACCATCGGTTGAACGAAACATTCCTCCTGAGGCTCCTCCAGCTAAAATGGTGTTTTCATCTAAAACATCCAGACATAAAGCCCTAGTTCTTCCTCCAACATTATATGGACCTCTGTGCTGCCAATTATTTTTAGAAAAAGTATTAGATTTTGGTAGGTTTTTTGAAAACAGCAATTCTTTTTGTCTAATATTTTTTGGAATCTTACCAGTCATTGGGTCAGCTAATCTTTGTATCTCCCAGTCAACTCTATCTTGTGAGCTTTCAGAGGGATATAGAGCCATCTTTTGTTGTTTTTCTTGACATGAAAAGAACAATACCAAACAACACAAAATAATTAAACGCATAGAATTCATATTTTTTATTGTAAAAATATCATTTTATTTGATAATATAAAATCATTTCTAAAAGTGTAAATTTGCAATCGAATCACATACTAAGAATGCAAAAAACTCCTATATATAAACCAAAAAATAAGGTAAGAATAGTAACAGCTGCAAGTCTATTTGATGGTCACGATGCTGCTATCAATATTATGCGAAGAATTATTCAATCTACTGGTTGTGAAGTGATTCATCTTGGTCATGATAGAAGTGTAGAGGAAGTTGTTGACTGTGCTATAGAGGAGGATGCTAATTCAATTGCAATGACTTCGTATCAAGGAGGTCACATTGAATATTTAAAATATATGTTTGATCTTTTAAAACAAAAAAATGCTGGTCAGATCAAAATATTTGCTGGTGGAGGAGGAACTATTTTACCTAGTGAAATAAAAGAACTAGAAGAATACGGAATCACTAAAATTTATCATCCTGACGATGGTAGAAAAATGGGGCTTCAAGGAATGATAAATGATTTAGTAGAAAAATCAGACTTTCCGCTAGGCAAAAACATAGAAAAAAAAGATTTAATTAATAAGATTCAAAAAAAAGACTGTAATACAATAGCAAGATTAATATCTGCTGTAGAAAATTATCCAAAAGAACATAGCGAAACAATTAAATTAGTTCAGGAAAATACGGAAAAATCTAAAACACCTGTGCTAGGTATTACTGGAACTGGTGGTGCTGGAAAATCTTCACTTGTAGATGAATTAGTTAGAAGATTTATTCTAGATTTTAATGATAAAGATATTGCTATTATTTCTGTTGACCCATCAAAAAGAAAAACTGGTGGGGCACTACTTGGTGATAGAATTCGAATGAATTCAATAAAATCAAGTAGAGTTTATATGAGATCTTTAGCAACAAGACAAGCAAATCTAGCTTTATCAGCTCATGTAAATGAAGCTATTAATATTCTAAAAGTAGCTAATTTTGATCTGATAATACTTGAAACATCAGGTATTGGGCAGTCTGACACAGAAATTATAGAGCACTCTGATATTTCTCTTTATGTCATGACTCCTGAATATGGAGCTGCAACCCAATTAGAAAAAATTGATATGCTTGATTTTGCAGATTTAATTGCTATAAACAAATTTGATAAAAAAGGAAGTTTAGATGCACTTCGTGATGTACAAAAACAGTATCAAAGAAATAATCAAAGATTTGATGAAAATATTGAAGATATGCCTGTTTATGGTACGATTGCTTCTCAATTCAATGATCCCGGCACAAATACATTATATAAAGAGGTTATGAAAAAATTCCAGGATGAAAAAATTGGAAATTTCAACTCCTCTTTTGAAATAAGCGATGAAATGTCTGAAAAGATTTATGTAATTCCTTCAAAAAGAGTAAGGTATCTTTCAGAAATTGCAGAAAACAATAGAGCATATGACAAGTGGGTAATAGAACAAAAAAAAATAGCTCAAAAATTATATGTTCTTGCTGAGTCAATTAAAATTTTAGATGGTGGTGAAGAAAAAACAAAAAAGGAACTACAAAAAAAATATAATGAAATTTTAACAGATTTAGATCCGAAAAACAAACTTTTAATTGATAATTGGTCCGAATTAATTGATAAATATAGATCAGAGTTTTTTAATTATAAAGTAAGATCTAAAACATTATCTATTAAAACTCATACCACCTCACTTTCAAACACAAGTATTCCAAAGGTTACACTACCCAAATATCAGGGCTGGGGTAATATTTTACAATGGCAATTACAAGAAAATGTTCCTGGTGAATTTCCATTTACAGCTGGCCTATTTCCATTTAAAAGAGAAGGAGAAGATCCAACGAGAATGTTTGCTGGTGAGGGTGGTCCTGAAAGAACAAATAGACGTTTTCATTATGTAAGTCTAGACATGGAAGCAAAAAGACTATCTACTGCATTTGATTCAGTTACTCTTTACGGAAATGATCCCGGAAATAGACCGGATATATATGGGAAAATTGGAAACGCTGGCGTATCTATCTGCTGTTTAGATGATATGAAAAAACTCTATTCAGGATTTGAACTTACAAATCCTAAAACTTCAGTAAGTATGACAATTAATGGGCCTGCTCCTATCCTACTTGCATATTTCATGAATACAGCTATTGATCAAGAATGTGAAAAATATATTTTCAAAAATAAGCTTGAGAAAGATGTTACAAAGAAAATACAGGATTATTACAAAAAACAAAGAACTAAAAGAGCTGAATATCAAGGAAATATACCTGAAGGGAATAATGGTCTTGGATTATTCTTACTTGGTATAACTGGGGATAAAGTACTTCCAAATGATATTTATAACACTATAGCTAAAAACACTCTAAATCAAGTTAGAGGAACAGTTCAAGCTGATATTTTAAAAGAGGACCAAGCACAAAATACATGTATTTTTAGTACGGAATTTGCATTGCGTATGATGGGTGATGTTCAAGAATATTTTATTAATAATGAAATAAGAAACTTCTATTCTGTTTCTATTTCTGGATACCATATTGCTGAGGCGGGAGCTAATCCAATTTCACAACTTGCATTTACACTATCAAATGGATTTACGTATGTAGAATACTATCTAAGTAGAGGAATGGATATTAATGAATTTGGTCCTAATTTATCGTTCTTTTTCAGCAATGGTATTGATCCTGAATATTCAGTTATTGGGAGAGTAGCAAGAAAGATATGGTCAAAAGCAATGAAACACAAATATGGAGCAAATAAAAGAGCTCAAATGCTTAAATATCATATTCAAACTTCAGGCAGATCTCTACATGCTCAAGAAATAGATTTTAATGATATAAGGACAACACTACAAGCACTGTATGCTATCTATGACAACTGTAATTCACTACATACTAATGCATACGATGAAGCAATCACAACACCTACAGAAGAATCAGTTCGTAGAGCTATGGCAATTCAACTTATTATTAATAAGGAACTTGGATTAACAAAGAATGAAAACCCTCTTCAGGGTTCGTTTATTATTGAAGAATTAACAGATCTCGTTGAAGAAGCTGTTCTTATTGAATTTGACAGAATAACTGAAAGAGGTGGTGTTCTTGGTGCTATGGAGACTATGTACCAAAGAAGTAAAATTCAAGAAGAATCTCTTCATTATGAAACTTTAAAACATACCGGCGAATTCCCAATTATTGGTGTTAATACTTTCATGAATAAAAAAGGATCACCTACAATAATTCCTAATGAAGTAATTCGAGCTACAAAAGAAGAAAAAGAATATCAAATTAAAATGTTAGAGCAACTTCACAAAACAAATAAAAAAGATGCTACTAAAAAATTAATTAATGTTCAACAAGCAGCTATCCTTAATAAGAATATTTTTGAAGAGCTAATGGAAACTTCAAAAACATGTTCCTTGGGTGAAATATCTAATAGCCTATTTGAAGTTGGTGGTCAATATAGAAGAAATATGTAATTTATATAAATGAAAATAATTAAAATTTTTCTCTTTATTTTTTTTCCACTGTCATTAGTTAGCCAAAGTGTTGATGAAATATTCAAAACTAAAAATGAAATATATTTTTCTTTTGCGTATCAAAAAAAATCAGAACTAGATAAATATTCTAAAATAATATCTTTAGATCACAAGATAGATAAAAATACAGCATACGCTTATGCTAATAAGAAGCAATTTGAAAATTTTATCAAGCTTAATATTGATTATAAAATTATTGATAACAGTTTTTTTTACAATAACCAATCTAAAAATAATTGGGACTATTACCCTACATACAATCAATATGTTAATATGATGTATGCTTTTGCTGATTCTTTTCCACAAATATGTAAGATTCATTCGCTGGGAACACTGAGCTCAGGAAGAGAAATTTTAATTTTAAATATTTCAGATAATATTAATCAAAAAGAAAATGAACCATCATTTTTATACACTTCATCCATGCATGGTGATGAACTTACTGGATATGTGTTAATGTTAAGATTTATTGATGATATTTTAAATAAATATAATGTAGACAGTAGAATAACCAATTTAGTGAATGAAATTGATATTTGGATAAACCCTTTAGCAAATCCTGATGGTGCCTATGCCGGAGGAAATAATAATGTTTGGGGTGCAACAAGATCTAATGCAAATTTTGTTGATTTAAATAGAAATTATCCCGACCCACAAGATGGACAACACCCAGATGGAAATCCTTGGCAAGACGAAACATTAATGTTTATGGGTTTAGCTGATACAATTAGTTTTAATCTTTCTTCTAATCTTCACACAGGAGCTGTTGTTGCAAATTATCCATGGGACACATGGTCACAATTAACCGCTGATGATAACTGGTGGCAACATGTATGTAATGAATATGCAGATACATGTCAAATGTATGGAGGCTCAAATTATTTTTCAAACTTTAATGATGGTATTGTCAATGGTAATGATTGGTATGAAATAGATGGTGGAAGACAGGACTATATGAATTATTTCAAACAGTGTAGAGAATTTACTTTAGAACTTTCTAATGATAAGACACCAAATCCACAGCATCTACCTTCTTTTTGGAATGCAACACATCCCTCATTTTACAACTATATGGAACAATCTCTTTTTGGATTAAGAGGAATAGTAACTGATAGCATAACAGGTCTTCCATTAAAGGCAAAAGTTGAAGTTATAAACCATGATTTAGATAGCTCTCACGTATATTCAAGCTTACCAATTGGAAATTATCACAGATATATCTACCAAGGAAGTTATCAATTTCAGTTTAGCAAAAGTGGTTATCATAGTAAAACAATAAATGCATCTGTATTAAATAACAGTACTACAAATCTTGATGTTCAGTTAGTGCCTATCAATTTTGTTAATACTAATTATTTAAACAATAATTACAATAATAAGAACGTTAACTCATCATTAGATATGTTAGGAAGAAAATCCTCTAATAAATACAATAAAATTAAAATTGATATTTCCAAAAATGGTACAAGTTCAAAAAAAATAATAATTAATTAAACTATAAAAAAATGAAAAAATTACTTCTAATTCTTTTATCCTTACCGCTTTTAACTATAGCCCAATATGGCAAAAAAACTGAAAAATCTCAATTTAAAACAATTGAAATTAATAGTGAAATGCCTAACATAGATGATAAATTACAATCGGTTAATGGTTATTCATATTCATTAGGGTCAATTTCTGAAAAAAACGGACTAATTGTTATTTTTACTTCTAATACTTGTCCATTTGTAATTAAATGGGAAGATAGATATACTATAGTTGAGGAATTAGCAAAAAAAAATAACCTTGGCTTAGCATACATTAATTCAAATTATAAAAAAAGAGATGGTGATGATTCATTTGAAAAAATGAAAGAACATGCAAAAAAATATAATTATAGAGCGTCATACCTTCTTGATACAGAAAGCAAACTAGCCAATTCTTTTGGTGCGAAAACTACACCTCACATTTTTATGTTTAATAGAGAACATCAATTAGTATACAAAGGGGCTATTGATGATAATTATGAAGATATAAATAAAGTCAAAGAATTTTATCTTAAAGAAGCAATGGAGCAACTTGCTAATGGAAAAAAAATAAAAGTTAGTGAAACTGATCCTGTTGGTTGTAGTATAAAAAGATTCAAGCCATAAATGTACGATGTTGTAATTCTTACTGACAATAGGTATGAAAATCCAAAATCTATTGACTGGTATGTACAACAAGTTTTAACAGAAGATAATTTATTAAAAACAGAATTAGAGAAACTTGGCTTAAGAGTTATAAAAAAAGCATGGAACTCACTAGATTTTAATTGGTCAGAAACTAAGTTTGCTGTTTTCCGATCAACCTGGGACTACTTTGACAAATTCAGAGATTTTACAACATGGATAGAAAAAGTAAAAGAGGAAACTACTTTTATTAATTCATATGAACTAATCAATTGGAATCTAGATAAAAAGTACCTAATTGAATTAAATAAAAAAGGAATTAACATTCCAACTTCAGAAGTCATAACAAAAGAAGATAATATAACTTTAGAGAGCTTGTTTAAAAAGCATGACTTTAGTGATGCAATAATTAAACCTACAATTTCAGGTGCTGCAAGAGAAACCTATAAAATTTCAAAAAATAATTTTTATAAGTATGAAAAGAGATTTTTTGATCTTAAATCTAAAGAAGATTTAATATTTCAAGAATTTCTAAGCAATATCATTAGTAAAGGAGAAATATCTTTAATATTTATTGGAGAACATTATACACATGCAGTTAAAAAAATTGCAAAAGAAGGTGATTTTAGAGTCCAAGATGACCATGGAGGTAGCGTAGAAGTTTATAATGCAACTAAAGAAGAAATATTATTTGCCCAAAATTGTTTAAGTAAGTGTCCAACACTACCTATTTACTCAAGAGTAGATATCATATATGATAATAGAAATGAAATTTCTTTGGGGGAAATAGAATTAATAGAACCTGAATTATGGTTTAGAAATAATAAAGTTGCAGCTGGATTATTAGCTAATGAAATAAAAAAACTTTTCTAATTATTTTTCTGAAACAAGGAAAATATCAAATTCCATGTCATCATAAATAATTTTATCACCTAAATCTTTGAAAATATTTCCTGATTTATATTCAACTCCCCACTTAGTTCTATCGATAATAATTTTAGCAATAGCTGTGTATGAGTTTCTATTTATCTTAATATCAGCATTAAATGCTACAGGATTTGTAATTCCTTTAATAGTCATATTTCCTTTCATCTCAAATTGGCTTCCTTCAAGATTTTTTACTCTATTAACTACAAGTTTAGCTTCAGGAAATTTATTGACATCAAAGAAATCTTCGTCTTTAAGATGATCTACTAAATATTTATTCTTTTTTTCTGATTCAATATCTGAACATGTAATTGAAGTCATGTCAATTGTAAATTCTCCTCCAACAAGATTACCATGATCGAATGATAAATAACCATCCTTTAGAGTTACGTTTCCTGTATGAGATCCTGTAGGTTTACTTCCAGTCCAAATAACAGAAGAGTTGTTCTTATTAGCATTTACTTTATTTACATGGGTAGTGAATGAAAATAATGTTATTATTGAAATGGATAATATGTATGTAAATAATTTATTCATGATGATATATTTTTTTTAGCAAATTTAAATAAATTTACGTAACAATAAAAAAGATATATAGTTTTTTTTAAAAAAAATTATACAAAATATGATTGAAATAAAAAAAATATTATTTAATAATAAAAATGAAATACAAAAATGTTTCAAAATCAGAAAAAAAGTTTTTGTAGAAGAACAAAATTGTGATCCAAAGGATGAATATGAGTTTGAGGAAGAATCAACCCATTATTTACTTAGTAAAAAAAATACCCCACTAGCAACTGCTAGATACAGAAAAACTGAAAATGGTATTAAAATGGAAAGATTTGCTGTATTAAAAGCAGAAAGAGGTAAAGGATATGGTTTGAAAATATTACAACAGATGATTTTAGATTTATCTTGCTTAAAGGGAATAAAATACTTACACGCTCAGGTACAGGTTGTAGAATTTTATGAAAAAGTAGGATTTAAAAAGATTGGAGAAAAATTTGATGAAGTAGGTATAATGCATTACAAGATGATTTTAGAATAGATATTAATATTTAGATTAAATTTGTATAATAAAAAACCATTATGAAAAAAATAGCCTACATTATTTTATGTACCATAATTATTTCTTGTTCTAATCAAACTACTGAAATTCAAATTTTTGGTAATCAAGAGATGACCGAAAAAGGAAAAATAACTACTAAAGAATTACTTCAAACCTTATCAGTACAAGATTCTGCTTTTGTAAAAGTTGAAGCAGTAATTAACAGTATCTGTCAAAAGAAAGGATGTTGGATGTATGTAGAGCTAGACGATGAGAATGAAATGTTAGTTAGATTTAAGGATTATGGTTTTTTTGTTCCAATGGAGGCTTCTGGTGATACTGCAATAATTGAAGGATTAGCAAAAGTTGAAACATTATCAGTAGAATGGCTAAAACATCTAAAAGAAGATGCTAATGCTCCACAAGAAGAAATTGATGCTATTACTGAGCCAGAAACAATATATAGTATTTCTGAAGCTACAGGGGTAATGATATACTAAGCTTGAAAAGATTATTACATATCATAGTTTGTTTGTTTATGCTTTTTGGCTGTTCAAACAATCAAAAAGAATGTATCGATAACCAAATAAATCCAAACGGAGATAGTGAACTAGCTATTGTCATGCGTAATCTTTTCGATAATTCTTTAGAGATTAAAAGTCACATTATAGAGTTAGATACTTTAAAATCAAATAAATTACCAAGTAAATTAATTGAAAAGTTTACTTATAATTTGAATTTATTACATTCTGCTAAGCCAACAGATAAAAATTTAAGAGATGATGGTGTTTACCAAGCATTTGCAAATGCATATATTAACACTTCAGAAAAATTTACAAATAACTTATCTCATAAGAATTTCAATACTATGGTAAATAACTGTATTCAATGTCATGAGAAATTTTGTCTTGGAACTATTCAAAAGATAAATAAACTATACATCAGAAAATGAACAATAACATTATCCTAACAGATGATGGTTCTAATTCTATTTTCAATTGTAATATAAACGAAAGTTATCATTCTATATATGGTGCAATAAATGAATCTCTGCATGTATTTATTAACTATGGCTTAAAATTTGTTTCCAAAAAAGAAATTAAAATATTTGAAGTTGGATTTGGCACTGGATTAAATGCTTTATTATCTTATATCTATTGTGATAATCATAAAATAAAAATTGATTACCAAACTATTGAAAAATTTCCTTTAAAAAAAGCTTACTACTCACCTCTCAATTTTAGTGAGAAACTGAAAATTAACAAAAATATCTTCACAAATCTTCATAGCTCTAAATGGGAGTCAAAATTAGAAATAAGTAATTTTTTTTCTATTACTAAATACGCTGAAGATCTGAATGATTTTAACCACGAATTTTATTACGACCTTATTTATTTTGATGCATTTTCACCTGAAAAACAGCCTGAATTATGGACCGAAAAAAATTTTAAAAAACTATATGACAATTTAAATTACAATGGAATTTTAATTACGTATTGTGCAAAAGGACTAATTAAAAGAACATTAAAAAAAGTTGGTTTTAAAATTTATTCTTTTCCAGGACCAAAAGGAAAAAGAGAAATAACACAAGCTAGGAAAATATAGCATCAAGAAGAGATTTTATTCCTTTGTATGCACAAAAAAATAAAACTGGCAATAAACAAACTGCTATTATGATTACCGTATAACTATCATGCCTTAAATGATTAAAGCCTAAAAAAAGCAAATTTGCATCTACTGCTATTATTAGAACAGTTACAGAAAGCCACATTCCTGCTTTTAATAGTTTTTCTTTATTCATTAATTTTATCTAAAGCATTTCTAACAGAACCATTTTCAATCAATATTTTCTTAGCTACATCAAATGAAAGTGAAGTTTTATTCATAATCATTTTAGTTCCTCTTTCAATTAATTTGGAATTTGACAATTGCATATCAACCATTTTATTTCCAATTACCTTTCCAATCTTAATCATTGATGAAGTTGTAATCATATTTAAAACTAATTTCTGAGCTGTTCCTGCTTTCATTCTTGTACTTCCAGTAACAAACTCAGGCCCTACAATAACTTCAATAGGATAATCAGAAAAAGAAGCAACCTTAGAATTTGAATTACACACAATACAAGATGTTATTATCTTATTTGCTTGACACTTTTTTAATGCTCCAATAACGTATGGAGTTGTACCAGATGCAGCAATACCAACAACAACATCTTTATTAGAAACATTATAACTTACTAAATCTTTCCATCCAAGATCAAAATCATCTTCAGCAAATTCTACTGCCTTTCTAATTGCACTATCTCCTCCTGCTATTAGTCCAATAACAAGGTCATGTGGAACACCAAAGGTTGGTGGACACTCTGAAGCATCAAGTATCCCTAATCTACCTGATGTTCCTGCTCCCAAATAAAATAATCTCCCACCATTATCTAATTTCTTAACAATGACATTAACTAAATCTGAAATATTAGGAATTACATTTTTAATAGCAGCAGATACTGTACTATCTTCTTTATTAATACTAACTAATAACTCATCTGTACTCATTTGCTCTAAGGCATCATAATGAGAATCAGATTCTGTTATTTTGCTCATTAATATTTAATAAAGTTCAGGAAATTTTGTTGGATCTACCTCATTCATCATATTGTAAACCTTTTCAAAAACATCTTCAATTGAAGGTTTACTAAAATAATCACCATCTTTACCATAAGCACATCTATGTGCTTTTGCTGCTAAAGTTTGCGGTTCACTATCTAGATGGAAGAATCCTTTTTGATCTTCTATTATATTTTGTAAGATATAAGCACTTGCTCCACCTGGAACGTCTTCATCAACAACTAATAATCTGTTGGTTTTCTTAAGACTATCAATCATTGTTTTATTTATATCTAGTGGAACTAGTGTTTGAACATCAATTACTTCAGCACTAATTCCAAATTCTTCTAACTGTTTTGCAGCTTCAGTAACAATTCTCCAGGTAGATCCATATGTTACAATAGAAATATCACTACCCTCTTTAGTTGTTTCAGGAATTCCTAATGGTGTTCTAAACTCTCCCATATTTAAAGGAAGTTTCTCTTTAACTCTGTAGCTATTTAAACATTCCACGACCATTGCTGGCTCATTTGAGGCCATTAGAGTGTTATAAAACCCTGCAGCTTTTGTCATATTTCTTGGAACGCAAATATTCACACCTCTTGTTCCGTGAATAATCATTCCCATTGGAGAACCAGAGTGCCATATTCCTTCTAATCTATGACCACGAGTTCTGATAATAACGGGAGATATTTGACCACCATGTGTTCTATAATGTAAAGTGGCAATATCATCAGCCATAGTTTGAAATGCATAAAGTAAATAATCTAAATATTGCATTTCAGCAATAGGACGTAAACCTCTTAAAGACAGACCAATCCCTTGCCCAAGTATTGTTGTTTCTCTTATTCCAGTGTCGCTTACTCTAAGCTCACCATATTTAGCTTGTAAACCTTCAACTCCTTGATTAACTCCTCCAATTTTCCCAACATCCTCACCAAAAATCATAGCTTCTGGAATATCACTAAACATCTGATCAAAATTATCTCTCAATACAATTCTACCGTCAACTTCTTCAGAGCCATCTGAATATTGAGGCAAGACTTCTTCAATTTTTCTTGAAGAATAGTCAGTTTCGTTGTATAAATTAGTATTGTATCTAAAAGAACTTTCTGATTTGATTTTATTAATAAAATTCACTAAATCAGCTTTATTTACCTCGTTATTAGGTGCTATCCTTACTAAAACTTTTCTAGCAACTGACAAAAAATCTCTTCTGAAAAGACCAAAAGATGCAGATTGTTTTAGATCAGAAATCCATCCCTCCAACTCATTAATATTACATTCAGAAGATATGGAGTTTAGGATACTAAAAAGTTCATTAAGCTCAGATTTTAAAGGGTCTTGGTATTCTGACCATGCTTCTTTTTTTGATTGCTTAACAAATTCTTTTACTTCTTTTCTAATAGCCTCAAGTTCTTCCTCTGTAGCAATATTATTTTTTATTATCCAATTTTTAAACTGAACTAAACAATCAAAATCTTTTTCCCATTGGAGTCTCTCTTTGGTTTTGTATCTTTCATGTGATCCAGAAGTTGAGTGGCCTGTAGGTTGAGTCATATCAACAACATGAACAATTGATGGTATATGTTTATCTCTTGCTAACTTTTCAGCTTTTTCATAAGTTTCTACTAATGCTGGGTAATCCCAACCTTTTACTTTAAAAATTTCAAATCCTTCTCCTTTTTCGTCTCTTTGGAATCCTTTTAAAACTTCAGAAACATCGGATTTAGTCATTTGATATTCATTACCAACAGATATTCCGTAGCCATCATCCCAAACTGAGATAATTGCAGGTACTTGTAAAACTCCAATAGCATTAACTGCTTCAAAAAAGTGGCCTTCAGCACATGAGGAATTTCCTATAGTTCCAAAAGCAATTTCAGAACCATTATTTGAAAATTTTTCTGTGTTCTTTAAGTCTTTATTTTCTCTGTATACTTTTGATGCTTGTGCAAGCCCAACTAATCTAGGAAAATTTGAAGCAAGGCATGCCATATCAGATGTTGAATTTTTTTGCTTCATTAAGTCTCGCCAAGAACCATCTTCATTTAAAAAACGAGAGCCAAAATGATTCATCATCTGTCTTGACCCCGAACTCGGTTCAGCAGATAGTTCAGGATTACCATAAAGATGTGCAAACATTTGTTTTGTTGTTAGTTGACCTAAACACATCATCAAAGTTTGATCTCTATAATAACCCGCTCTAAAATCACCATCCTTAAAAACTTTGGCTAGTGCAATTTGGGCTAATTCTTTTCCATCACCAAAAATTCCAAAACTTCCTTTACCAGACAAGACATCTCGTCTACCCAACAATGAAGATTCTCGAACTTCATTAATCAATCTAAAATCTGATAAAATAACATTTCTAAAATCATCCTTTGAAAGTTTTTTTTCGCTAGCTTTTTTACTCATTTTGATATGTTTTTATTTTTCTAAAATACGATTGCAAAATTAATTAATATTTATTAAAAATATCCATTTTGGGTTTTTTAGAAAAACACATTTAAAATTAGTGCTAAAATATTCTATTTATTAGAAAAGATTACTAATTTTGCACCCCCTCAATAATGAGGAATAACCACAGAGTTGGTTTAACCAAATTAAAAAATATGGCTACAAGAATAAGACTACAGAGACACGGAAAAAAAGGAAAACCAGTATATCATATAGTAATTGCTGATCAAAGATCTCCAAGAGATGGAAGATATATTGAAAAAATAGGACTGTATAACCCTAATGTAAATCCAGCAGTCATAGATATTAATTTTGATAAATCTGTTGAATGGGTAATGAAAGGAGCGCAACCGTCTGATACAGTTAAGGCAATACTTTCATACAAAGGTGTATATATGAAAAAACACTTACTTGTTGGAGTAGAAAAAGGTGCATTTGATGAAAACGAAGCTCAAAATAGATTCGATAAATGGATTGCTGATAAAGATGCCAAAATTTCTGATAAGAAATCAAACTTAGATAAGGAAAATCAAGCAGCTAAAAAAGCTAAACTTGAAGCTGAAAAACTATATAATGAGGAAAAAGCTAAAGCAATAAAAGAAAAATTAAATGCAGAAGCTGCAGCTCAAGCTGCTGAAGAAGCTCCTGCTACTGAAGAAGCTCTTGCTACTGAGGAAGCTCCTGCTACTGAGGAAGCTCCGGCTACTGAAGAAGCTCCTGCTACTGAGGAAGCTCCGGCTGCTGAAGAAGCTCCGGCTGCTGAAGAAGCTCCTGCTGCTGAGGAAGCTCCGGCTGCTGA
>Ga0066605_10001086_pt1 | contig 18123 bp, 17 predicted proteins | sample SaaInlLV_DNA_10m_FD_60385 | JGI IMG/M metagenome (GOLD analysis project Ga0066605, IMG submission 60385) | Marine microbial communities from expanding oxygen minimum zones in the Saanich Inlet - SI075_LV_DNA_10m | ecosystem: Environmental > Aquatic > Marine > Unclassified | place: British... | reverse complement strand
CTTCCTTATCCGCAAGTTCTGTAGAAATACCGTGAATTTTTTCAGAACCATAAGGAATATCGAACCCTTCTGGTTGAATCAAGAAATCCTTATGTTCAACTAATCTACCATCATCATCATGCAATTGCCAAGCCAATTGAATGACTCTTGGCCAGTTCTCAACATCACTAATGGGCTGTTTATAGCCTTTCGTTGGAAGTCCCGTTGTTTCAGTGTCAAAAATGAGGTACATTGAAAAATACTTTGAAGAATAAAGATAAAGAAATCAATGCCCCACTTACCCGGTGTTGAAAACTATTTTTTGTAACTTTTAGGAACCTTTTATAAAGCACTTATTCTATGAATCAGTACATTCTATCAATTGATGCGGGAACAACAAGCTCTCGGGCTTTAATCTTCGATAAATCCGGTAATGAAATTGCAAAATCACAAAATGAATTCAAGCAATATTTCCCAAAAGAAGGTTGGGTAGAGCATGACCCCTTAGAGATATGGTCTAGCCAAAAGGAAGCACTTCAAAATGTCCTCAAAGCACAAACCATTTCAACACATGAAATTATGGGCATTGGAATCACGAATCAAAGAGAGACTACCATCGTCTGGAATAAGGAAACAGGAAAACCCATATACAATGCAATAGTTTGGCAAGATCGACGCACAAGTGAATTCTGTGCAGAACTCAAGAGCAAAGGGTATGAACCACTTGTAAATTCAAAAACGGGCTTACTACTCGATCCTTATTTTTCAGGAACTAAAATAAACTGGATTCTTGAAAACATCGCGGGTGCTCGACAAAAAGCAAAAGAAGGAAAACTTCTTTTTGGCACGGTTGACACTTGGCTTATCTGGAATCTAAGTGGTGGAAAAAAGCATATAACTGACCCGAGTAATGCGAGTAGAACGATGCTTTTTGATATACACAAAAACTGCTGGGATGCTGAACTTCTTGCACTTCTTGACATTCCAGAAAACATGCTACCTCAAATTGTTGAGAGTGCTTCAAATGAAGCGGAAGCACAATTAGAAGGTTGGGAGCGACCTATTCCAATCTATGCAATTGCAGGAGACCAACAAGCTGCCTTATTTGGACAACTTTGCTTTAGTCCAGGAGATGTAAAAAACACCTATGGAACAGGGTGTTTCTGCATGATGCATACAGGTAAAACTCCGGTGATTTCGAATAATAAAATGCTTACAACGATTGCTTGGCAAATGAATGGTGAAGTCGAGTACGCACTTGAAGGTAGTGTATTCATTGGTGGGGCCCTAATTCAATGGCTTAGAGATGGAATAGAACTTATAAAAAACGCTTCAGACATTGAAGCTCTGGCCACTAGCGTAAATGACAATGGTGGAGTGACTTTTATACCAGCATTAACAGGTTTAGGCGCACCATATTGGGATGCAAATGCTACTGGAGGAATCATGGGTCTCACTCGAGGAACAAAAAAAGGACACATTGCACGAGCGGCATTAGAGGCTATTGCGATCAGATCTATGGAAATAATAGTAGAAATGCAAAAGGATTCAGGTATCCAATTCACCAATCTTAAAGTAGATGGTGGAGCCTGTAAAAACAATCTTCTCATGCAAATACAAGCCGATCTATTGAACACTAAAGTGATTCGACCAAAGACGACAGAAACGACGGCATTAGGCATTGCATTTATGGCGGGGCTCAGCTGCGGCTTCTGGAAAAACAAAGATACTATCAAAAAATTATGGGAAGAGGAAAAAACCTTTGATCCTGTGACATCTGATACGAACAGCGCTTTAATCGCACTCTGGAATAGCCGAATTCAAAAGATTCTAAGCAGTGAATCGAGATAAAAACATTAGACTTTTAGAAGAACAGGAGAAATGGGATCTTGTTGTTATTGGTGGTGGAGCCACAGGTTTGGGGGCAGCATTAGATGCAGTAACAAGAGGAATGAAGGTGCTACTCATTGAAAAACATGACTTTAGCAAGGGCACCTCATCAAAAAGCACTAAACTAATCCATGGAGGTGTAAGATATTTAAAAAATCTCGAATTTAGACTCGTTAAAAAAGCACTTAAAGAACGCTACATCCTAAAAAAAAATGCACCACATCTGGTGCTCAGTATAAACTTCATTATTCCTGTTTATAGCTGGTTTCATTTCTTGATATATGGAATTGGATTAAAATTCTACGATTTAATATCAGGAAAATGGAGTTTTGGAGGTACAAGGTTGTTAGGAAGGGAAAAAACAATTGCACATTTAAAAACCCTAAAAAATACTGGCCTGAAAGGAGGGGTTCAATATAAGGATGGCCAATTTGACGACGCACGATTCGCCATCAGTCTTGCACATACAATAGATAAAGAGGGAGGTACTTTGTTGAATCATTTTGAATTTCTAAGTCTAAAAAAAACGAACAAAAAAACAACTCACATCACTGGGTTTGATAGAATAAAAGAAGAAGAACATTTAGTTATTTCACGATACCTAATCAATGCGACTGGAGTGTTTTCTAATAATTTTATGATATCTATCAGTGATCAATTTAAGATTAGAGCAAGCCGAGGCACACATATTGTTCTGGACCGCTCTTTCCTTAAATCCGAAAGTGCAATTATGATCCCCAAGACCAATGATGGCAGAGTCCTCTTCGTTATTCCATGGCATCAACAAACATTAATTGGAACAACAGATGAAGAGTCTGTAAATCTAAACATCGACCAAATCGTTCCAAAAGAGGATCTGAATTTCATTTTAAACAATGTAAAAAACTACCTTACTAAACAGCCTCAAAAAGCCGATATAAAGAGCATGTTTACGGGTTTACGCCCTTTGGTTTCTAAAAACAAAACTTCGAGTACAAGCCAGTTGTCCAGAGATCACACGCTTCATCGCTCGCAAGATGGCGTATTACATGTTCTCGGAGGAAAATGGACAACCTATCGACTTATGGGACAAGAGGCCATGAATTACTTATTAAAAGATGAAAAAACAAACTTTAGATCGAGTAAAACAGAAACTTTAAAATTATTTGGATTTAGAGAACATGCAGACTTTAACGATCCGCTTCATGTTTATGGCAGCGAAAGAGAAAAATTACGAAACTTCGGTAGTTTAGAATCATTTTCTGAAAAGTTTTTTATTTGTGAGGCACTGATCGTATATGCTATTAATATTGAAATGGCAATGACACTCGAGGATATTTTAGCTCGAAGAACAAGATGTCTATTTATAGATGCTACTGAAACCCTTAAAATCGCTCCTGAGGTTGCACAAATAATGGCAACAGTATTAAAAATGGATGATAAATGGACCGCAAATCAGCTGGATTTATTTATACCTTTGGCTTCAAAATATATTATATGACACCTTTTTTGGCAGAATTAATTGGAACCTGCGTACTCATTGTATTTGGAGCAGGAGTTGTATCTAATGTTTCCTTAAAAAATACGGAGGGAGGAAAAGACCCTAAATGGATATTAATAACAATGGCATGGGGGTTTGCTGTTTTCCTCGGCGTCGTTATTTCTGGAGATGTAAGCGGTGCTCATTTAAACCCTGCTGTAAGTATCGGACTAGCGATGGCTGGTAAGTTTGATTGGGCCTTGGTGCCCACATATGCCGCAGCACAAACATTAGGTGCAATGCTTGGTAGTTTTTTAAACTATCAATTGTATTACGACCAATTCAAAGAAACCCAAGATGAATTAACCTTTCGCGGCTGTTTTTGTACTGCGCCTAAAATAAAAAACACACCTCGAAATATCTTAAGTGAAGCCTACGGCACCTTCTTCTTAGTATTCGGCATCTTATTCTTAGTCAAGCCAGCGCTTCAAATGGATGGCATAGACACACTGCAATATGGAATTGGCTCCTTAGACGCACTGCCTGTGGGGATTTTGGTGTGGGCTATCGGTATGTCATTAGGCGGCACGACCGGTTATGCTATAAACCCTTCAAGAGATTTAGGCCCGAGAATTATATACACCCTCATTAGAGGAGCAAAAGCACAATCAAATTGGAGCTATGCCTGGATCCCTGTAATTGGACCTATTCTTGGTGCTGTATTAGCAGGGTTACTTTTCAGTGTGCTATAAATCGATTTCTTCCTCTTCTCCGAATGAATCAAATTCAAATTCATTGGATTCGGAATCCTTATCACTTCCACTGAAATGCCAATTCCATGAAACTCCTACACGCAATGGGTGAACATCTACTGTTTTGCCTCGATTAAACATAGAATACAAACTATAAGAACCAAATAATCCAAAAGCCCCATACCCAATTCTAAATGAAGCATCCAAAAAGAATGGGTTCAGTTGGTATTTAGCTCGTCTAACATTAGTGAATCTATCACCATTATCATATTTACCCTTTAAAGTTGTTCTCGATCCTACGCGAACACCACCAACAACCCCTGCGTTGAAATAAAAGCTTTTCTTTCCCTCGGCTTTTGTAGCAAATTCTAACAATAAAGGAACGGTCAAATAATGAACTGCAAGCCAATTCTGTTTGATTTCAGAAATCTCTTCCTGCTCTGAAGACAAATCAATCTGATTTGCATAAACATCTTGATCATCATAATCCAACTGATAATTATCTCGGAATGCAATATTTGTATTTCTGTAACCAAATCCTGTGGTAAGCCCGAGGTATTGCTTAAATATCGGCAGCTTATATTCAAAAAGGTTCATCGATATGGTTGTTGAATTTACAATATCATTTTCCCACCATGGAGCATCCAACCATGATCCATTTGTAAAATCAGTTCCAAAATCTGAATTCATCAGGATAACAGAACCTACATCAAAACCTGCCCAATGCGCTTCGTAAGATTGCTTTTTAACTTTAATTTCAATATTATCCTCGTTATTATTAGATTCTTCGATTTTGGAATCTTGACCTTTAACAAGATTGGATGACAATAATAATACAGGTATTAATAAGTTAAAAAGCTTCATTTCGTTTTATGTTTTATTTCTTTTGGATTCCAAATATACGCACTCCAAACTTAGCAAGTTTTGCACCAACTTGCATGAGTTGACTTCACGAACGTTCGTAAGCTACTTGTATTGTCTATTCTACATATTAATTAACAATCGAAACATAAAGTTACGTCCTGCCTGAGGGTAATAGAAATTCTCTACTGTTCTTTGGCCTCCTGCAATATAACCCCAGGTATAGCCATTATTTTGGTATTTGGCATCTAAAATATTATTGCACTGAACACCTAGAATTATTGACTTAAAAACAAGGTCTTCAATGGTATAATTTAGACTCACATTTGAATACGAAAAGGCATCAATTTTTCGATCCTGATTTGACGTATTGTCTAGGAATTGATCACCTACATACTTAGTCATCCAGTTTAAGGCAAGGCCATCAAAAGGTCTGTAGGTAAATCCTAAATTTCCAATCACGTTCGGTGAAAAAGCCATATCAGTATTCTCGTGGTCAATTTGTGTCTGTTCGTAATTTGGATCGTCGTAATTATCAACGAATTCAGTAAAAGAAGCAATCTTATTTTCACTGTACGTAAATCCTGCATGGACATCTAACACATCGAATGGTCGCACAATTGCCGCTAGCTCAATTCCACGCCTGTAACTTTCGTCTACATTGATTCTTGTGTAAGCACCCACATCATTAAGTTTTCCAGTATTAATTAATTGGTTTTTATAATTCATGAAATAAATATTGGTGCGTACTTGAAGCTTGGCAGCCTCAAAAGAATGTCCTAACTCAAAATCTGTTAAAGTCTCATGCTCTGGACGGCTTTGCATAGAGCTTTCTCTGAAATCTTTACGGACAGGCTCTCTGTTTCAAATTCCAGCACTAAGGAACAATCGGTTATTCGCATCAAAAGCATAAGAACCACCTACTTTGGGATTAATAAAATTATAAACCTCTTTTTGGTCTAAATCAATCAGGTTTCCAGAAACATCATCAAAACCACCAAAGTTATAATCTACATAGCGGTACTGAACATCGGCATATAGGCTCCAATTGTCTTTAATATAATCCGCCTTAAAGTATGAGCTAAACTCTGATTTCTGCGCATTATTATCATAGTAGCGGTCATAAATCTCACTTTCAGATGCATATCTCGCCCAAACTATTTCCCCATAATGGTCTCCGATGTAGGTGTTCCCTGCTCCACCAAGCTGAATACTTAAATTGGAATTAATATTATGCGTCAGCGAATACACACCACCTAAAAAATCATTATCTAACCATCGGCGGCGGATTAAATCTGTACTTGTAACAGTATCCGCTCCAACGATCACATTACTCAGCCCATACTCCGAAAGATTTTCACCAAACTTATATTGCTCGTAGTACCCTCTACCTTTTGTGTAATGACCGGCAACGTTAAGGGTCGTTTTTGGTGAAAATGTATGCGTAAAGTGAAGATGGTAATTGTCCTGCTGGTAATTGTCAACTTCATCTTGATAGGTATAATAGTTATATGACCTTCCTGACTCCAATAAATTTGCGCGTTCTACATCTGAAAGATAATTTCTATCTGCATAGGCATTCATCTCATCAGCATCTCCTTTGATGACACTTTCAGGAGTTCCGTACCACGATTGGTAAGTGCGTTCTTTACCACTAAAAGCAACAGCCTTGATCAATGATTTTTTTCCAACGTAAGAACCAGACAAATAAAAAGATTTGAGGTTCGAACTTGCCCTGTCAATAAATCCGTCGCTCAATACTCTTGATAAACGAACATCCATCGCAAATTTACCACCTATCAATCCTGTACCTGCACGCACTGAACTTTTCCAGGTATTGAAACTTCCAACAGCATTGTCGATGGTGCCATAAGCTTTCTCAGATATATTGTCCGTCTTGATATTGACACTAGCTCCAAAAGATGCTGCTCCGTTTGAAGAATTACCCACACCACGCTGTACCTGAATATTATCAACCGAACCAACTAGATCAGGCATATTCACCCACCACACACCGTGGGATTCAGGATCGTTTACAGGGATTCCGTTGATGGTCACATTGATGCGTTCCGCATCAACTCCTCGGATTCTCATTCCCGTATATCCGATTCCCGCGCCTGCATCTGATGTAGTCACAACGGAGGGCATTGTATTCAATAAAATCGGTAGGTCTTGTCCAAAGTTTTTACCTTGTAAATCTTCCTCTTTATCAATTTGTGTAGCTGAAGAGGGAACAATTTGAGGCCTTGTTGCATCCACCTGGACAGATTCTAAATTTTGAACCTGCTTGAACAGTTGAACCTGTATGTTTCTTGTATTGCCTTCGATTGAAATTTCTTGCTCGGCGTAACCCAAAGCGGTCACAATAATCTGCTTTGAATCAGAAGTAATGTTCTCGATATTAAACTTACCCTCTAAATCACTAATGGTTCCCTTTTGAGATTTTACCACTCGGATTTTTGCAAAAGGAATAGCGATACCATGCTCGGATTCGACATTTCCCGAAATAGATTTTTGTGAAAAACCTAGAAGGCTAAATAAAGAAAAAGTCAATGTTAAAAAAACGCTTGTTTTCATTTTTTAAAAAATTAAACAAGAACAAGGGGCTAATTCTTATTGGTTACAAATAATTAATTAGCTCGGTCATCTTCCCTGCGCAGGCATTATCCTAATCAGGTTCAATGGGTGTAATCTCAGCCTTTCGGCACCCCTTAGAGACGTGACAAAATTAATTATTTTTTAAAACAAGACGTGGAAAGGTTAATAAATTTTATTTTCATATTATGAATTGGGAAGAAATAGATGGAAGGCTTGTTAGAAACTTAAAATGCCAAGACTTTGAGGAAGCCGTGGCATTATTCAATGAAATTGCAGTCATCGCAGAATCTATGAACCATCACCCTGACTTAAGGATCTACAGCTACAAATTCCTAAGTATTGAGATTTATACCCATGATAAAAACTCCATTACGCCGAAAGATTATGAATTGGCAGAAGAAATTGACATTATTTTAAAATAGAATTAATACGAATAATTACTTATTCATTTTCTTTGTTCCACTATATCAAAAAGCAAAACCGATCCCAAAGTATGCCTTTGGGGTAAAGCCCTTTATATAAGCTGGAAATGGAATATTTGAGCCATCACTCAAAGGGATATATTGTTCACCTTCAAGCGGTGTATTGTATTGCATACCTAATCCGAAATCTAAAGAAAAGGCGTTCCATCTTTTTTGATACCCTAAATTAATACCAAAATGACCTACAATTACCTCTGCGCTTCCTCTAGCATAGATAGGCACATCTACTACAGAAAAACCGAATAACACTTCCTCTGTGCCAAGATATCTACTTGCACGAGTATTGGTTAACCCAGCACCTAACTCCCCCTCAATATAAAAAGCACTCAAGGTCTTAGTGGGGTGCAGATAATTTCTAAATCCAATAGTTAGAGCATATGATTCTCCCTTTGGAAAACCAAAATTATCTGAAAAATCGTGAAGACCTGCTCTTAAATTGATTAATACACTTTGATCTTGTTGGACAGGTCTTTCATATCCTAATTCCAGTATGACAGGGTTTGAAAAGCTCAATTTTATATGATTACTTGGTGGCTGAGCATCAAAAAAAAAGGGGAATAAAAATAATGAAATCAGTTTTTTCAAAGTTTAATTTTATTTTTTTCCAATATTCCAACGATATCCAAAATTTGCAATAAATAAGGACTCTAATGAAATTTCATACAAATCGACATCTAGAAAATCATCTAACAAGACTCCACCTGCCTCGACAGAAACGATCCACTGTCCACGTTTTCCTTGATTAAAATTAATTTGAGAATACAAGTGAAACGGCCAAGGTCTCACTCCAAAAACAACTGCTGATTTTTTTTCCTTATTTAAAAAAACACCTCCTCCAATCTTTGCAGTTATGATTGACGGAAAGGCAAGACCAACCTGCATGTCGAATAGGAAATTACTTTCTGGTTTTTCAAATCTTTTACCAAACAAGACAGATGCACCGGGAAAAACACCTAACCCGTCAATATTTGCTACACCAAAATTAGACTCGACATATAAATTCTGCGCATTTAAAAAAAAGGGAAATAAAAATAATAAAATCAGTTTTTTCATAATATTAAAATTGATTCAGTAAAAGTAGATTATGTGTGCCTTTAAAAATACGCTGATCACCTTTTTAAGGTATACAAAAAAGTCTTTAAAAAAGACATAATAGTATTATTTACAAACACTTAGTGTATTTAAAAAGGATTTTTAATATCCTATTGAATCAAGCTAGATTTCGCATATCCGCGTACTCCATTCCAATGTAGTAATATTACCACCAATAAAAGGAGATGTGATAAATCACTACGGTCAAGCCATGGTGCGATGCTTATTTTCATGCCTTGAAGGACTGCACTAGGAATTAACACCACAACACTCCAATAAAAATAGCGAAATGAACTATTGATCTCATGCGTATAGCGCCAGCCCAAATACCCCAAACAGGTCAGGAATCCAAAAGCTGAAGCAATTGAAGGGATTAACAGACCCAGTTGAGGATTTTCTTTTAAGTCAAGAAAAGTAAAAATCGTGAGCTCCAAGACTACAAAAATCAAAAGCTTTATTTTCGACAAGAATACAAAAACAGAACGACGAGGATGCTTGAGCAAACTTAACATCGCCCGCTCCATAAAGTAAAGTGATATGATTGATGCGATCCAACCTGGATACTTCCCTACTACACCCCAATAATTATAAAAACCGTGACCTAAACCTCCAATAAAAAAGCTACAACCAAAAGCAATAAAAAATACACGCCAAAAATTAAAAAAAGGAGTTTCTATTGATAGCTTTTGAACTTTCCTACTGATTATTAAAGCTGAAATAAAAAGAATAGTATTGCCAATTAAGCTATTTGGTTCTAGTAGGTCAAAACCACAAAAATTGAATTCAATTTTTTCAAAATCACTCCCTATTCTCACTTACTTTTCTCTTTAAACTTTTTGCTTGAGCGAATAATTAAACGTTCAACAAGCATCGGAAGTCTTGGTTGAAGAAATGCATTGAGTACACCAACAAAAGAGAGCGTCGTGATGAATCGCCTTCTTTGAATATTTTGTAATACCTTTTTTGAGACATAAGAAATAGATTGTGCTTTCTTACCCGAACGATCATCTAAAACAATTGGCGAACCATCGGCGGATATGGATTCTTTATTGTGTTCGATTTGCGTAATCCCAACATATATTAGTCCAACGTGAATTCCAGAACTAGACTCTTCTATGCGAATAGATTCCGCAAAAGACCTCAGCGCCATTTTAGATGCACAATAAGGAGCCAATCCCGGTAGACCACGTATACCTGCTACACTTGAAATAAAGACCAAACTGCCTTTGGCTTTCTTTAAATATTCTAGAGCATAAATAGTAGGTTTTACACTACCCATAAAATTACTATTCATAACACGCTCAAAGACCTCAGGCTCACAATCCACAACATTCCCTCTACTCGAGACACCGACGTTGTTGACCAAAATATCGAGACGTCCATACGTTTGAATTGCAAAATCAATTAACTGCTTCGCCCCTTCTGAACTCGTTACATCACAGCAAAAATAATGCACCTGACTCGAGATGTTTTTTAGATCAGATTCGGTTGCTTGTAAACGCTCCTCATTTCTTCCATTCAATATGACTTTGGCACCGGAGGCCAAAAATTCGCGCGCGATTCCTTTACCAATACCGCGGCTAGAACCAGTAATAACGGCTACTTTTCCGTTCATGATTTTATATAATTTGTATCAGGATTAAAACGCAGCGCTGTAAATGTATTTGTCCAAGCCATTGCAACGTGAACAAAAAATGCGATCCAAATTGTCCCTGATGATAAGGTCAAAAGACATAATACTAGTCCTAGTGGGATTGCACCAATTGTTTCATCTAGACCTTTTGGAATGTGTGTCGCCGAGTATAAGGCTATATTGACCGCAATTGCAGGCCAGACACCTAATGGTTCTATTAATGGAAAAAGAAGCACTCCTCTAAATAGGAATTCATAACCAAAGAGATATAAGAACCAACCAAGCGCATTCATGTACACCATTTTTCTTGTCCATATTTTTGCTCTTATTTGCGGATAATTCAACAAATTCTTAGGCTTCCTTGCACTAAAGTGCACTAATGGTATAACCAATAGAGATAAGCCCAAGGTCCATAGGATTGAATAGATTGTGGTTTGCTCAATATAAACCAAACCATAATCAGAAAGGGAAAAACCTTTAAGAAAAATTAGACATAGAATTATTGGAAATACCCCCATACTTAAGAACCCAAATATTTTTGTAAAAAATATATGTCTGAATGAGGCCTCATCAAAAGTGTACTTGTCGTAAAAATAGGATTTGACTCTAGGAGAAGCCGCGGTAAACCAATACAAAATAAAAAAAACGAGTGCCAAAATGATAGGCAAAAAGGAAACCAAATCACCAGCTTTCCAAGACAAGTCGACATCTAAAGATTGCAACATTTAGGACTTTTTTACAGTTAAATAATCGTTTTCAATAAACCAATTATAGCATTCATGAATTGCATCTTCAATTGGTGTTTGAGGCATTTCTAATTCACTTACGGCCTTCTGAGATGAGTAATAATGGGTTTCTGAAGCTAAAATGGCAAGTTCATGCGTTATTTTAGGATTCAAATTAAATATTTTAGCAAAAATAGAAGCCCCCTTTCCATAAGTTCGAATTAGCGATTTTGAAAACTTTAATTTGGGCGCTGTTCCGTTTGTACAACTTGCAATTTTATCGAAAGCCTGCTTATAGGTTAAATTTTCATTTCCTAAAATATAACAGTTCCCTTTTTTGCCTTTTGTAATTGCATTAGCAATCGCTACTGAAACGTCTTTTACAGAAACGTAATTTTTACCTCCGGTTGGATATCCTGGTACTTTTTTATTGTATACACCACGAATCATTTCGCCTGAAGAAGGTCTAGAATCGTAAGGACCAATCATAAATGTTGGATTAACAACTAAGGCATCGAATCCTTCATTTTTCGCTTTATCCAACACGAGCAATTGTGCTTTATATTTTGAATCCATGTAATCTAAGCCATAATGACTGGCTGCATATTCATTCAACTCATTACCAGGATTTTCCTTATTTCCAGAACGGAAAGAATTTGCAGTACCTACATAGATAAAACGTTTAACTCCGTTTTTTTGTGCGGCTGTGATTATATTTTCAGTTCCTTGGATGTTTACTTTATTGACCATCTCCAATCTGGGAGGATACATATTCGTCATTGCGGCGCAATGGATAACAATATCGACACCTTCCGTTGCGGAAAGGACATCACTTTGATCAAGAATATTACCTTGAATCATTTCAAGATCCAACTCGGAAATTGTTTTAGACTCCTTGTTTTTCTCAACAAAGGCAACGACCTTATAATCACGAGAAATCAGCTCTCGCACTAAATTACTCCCCAATAAGCCATCGGGACCTGTAACTAAAACTTTCATATTTATCTACAAAATGTGTTTGACGGCACAAAGATGTAGAATTTTAAATAAATAGTATGGTTTGAGCGCTGTTTAAATTCGGTTTTTAAATTAAAGCCCTGTCTTAATCGTCGTCTTGCTTTTTGTTACATTGAAGCCAACATTTACACCAGCAATACCACCACCTTTTCTGGATGAATAGAAAATATTTACTGGAATATTCAATGCACCAGCCCTGAATGTGCGACCGAAAGCCATCAAAAACATGGTGGAGAGCCTAACTGATCCATCACTATGCATCCAATCCTCCATCCCTGCAAGTTTTGCAACATTAATAGGGTTATTTTCATGATCTCTCTCCTGTTGACTATACGAAATACCAGAATCTGGATTGTAATTAAATTCACTGTTCCAATAATTATTCCAGTCGTTCTCCGATTCCCAATTGTTATCAGAATCAAAATTACCTCTAAGAGTTCTGCTCAAAGTGAACCCCGGTCCAAACGCGAATTCCCAACCCGCATCTCCAAAACGGAAACCATTTAATATCGACAATGTTGGAAGAAATTGACCTTGCTCAAGACCAGAAACATTGAGTATAAACTCAGCCAAAGCGGAGAAATTATTAGTACCTACATACTGTGCCTCAAGTTGGTAACCTATCATCGAAACTGCCGGGAAAATATCAAGACCACCTTGATTGGAGGAGCGATTTGCGAATTCATAAAATGAACCTGTCAATATACCCACCCCCACTCGAGGACCTGAATTGCTCACTTTTCCGACATTTGATTTAGTAATGATATCGTTATCAAACCTTAACTGCTCAACAAGCTCTTTTCCAGCCGGAATATCGAGCATTTCTTTTAATAACACCTCAGTCATTCTTTGGAGCTCTTTTTCTTGATTTGTAAATTCTTTTAAACCTGATTTGTAAACCTGGTTATTTTTTACGTCAATCATTTTTAGCGAGATTGCGATTTTGTTCCCAAGTAGGTCATAACTACCTGTAATCATATATTCAACTCCTAATTTATTACCGAATTCAACAAGACATGTTTTACTAAGGCATGTTTTATAAGATGCATTTTCATCATAAACTTCTTGCATATCAAAGACGTCATACACAGAATACTTGTTCAATTTAGAAAGCTCAAGACGAATCATTTTTGCACACATGTCTGGAGTTGCATATAGGCCATCAACATTCGGATTGGCAACAGCAATAGATGGGTTCCCTTGGGCATAAACAACTGCTGAAAAGGAAATGATCAAGAATAGTAATAGTGACTTTTTCATTGTATTTAATTTGAATTTTGAAACAAATATAAACACTCAAATCCGAACATTCAGTTTAAAAAGACATTTTAAAGGATATTAAAACAATTCTTAAAATATAATTAAAAAACTAATTTACAGTTATTTAAGTCGGATATATACGGATATTTAAGATACGGATATTTCAATTATATTTATATCCATTCAAAACGCTTAAAAGAAGATGGATTTAATTAAAGAGATTATTCTGACCTTATCGGATGCTGATAAAAAAGAATTTGAACAGTTCCTGTCTCGGAAAAGGCCTGGAGCTATTCGTAAAGACGTCAAAATATTTCGTGATCTCTTTAGCTTATATAATAATACAAACAAATCAAAAAACGAGCTAAAAGGTGATCAAAACTACCATGCCATTAGAAAGAGAATAAGTAAAGCTCTTACAAATTTTGTAATTCTCAAAAAATCAATTGAAGAACAAAAGGAAAACAAAAGAGATGGTATGGTACTTCTTGTATCTTATTTTATCGAGCGCAATAAATTTGAGGCAGCTTGGGACCTTCTCAATAAAGAAGAAAAAAATGCTGAAAAAGCAAATAATATTGAGCTCAACTTAAAAATCCAGCGCTTAAAACTATCAATACTTCCCTATTTTAATCAGGAACTTTTCCCAAGTATCAAAACCAAGATGCTTGATCTTCAAGCAAAACAATCGAAGCTAGACGAATTCCAGCTTTATTTTATTGAAATAAAAAATGACCTTAAATTGAAGATTGCCGAAGGAAGTGTGGAATCTCCAACTCATATAATTAGAAATGCCTTAAACCGCTACAAAAATCTTAAAACAGAATACAATAACCCAATAATTCACCTAAAAGTTATTGAAATAATAAGAGCCGCCTATATCATTAATCGACGATTTAAAATTTTTGCCGAGGTTGTTCAAAAGTACTACGATGAATTTTCAAAAGAAGCCTTCGAAAACTCAAGTGATATCAATACATTCGCCCAGATTGAATATATAATGTCCTACACGTTCTTGAACACTAGAAATTTTAAAAAATCAGAGGAGCATCTTGAGAAACTATCTAGGTTAATGTCCCAAAGTGAGCTTGTAAAGCAAAATTTTCAAGGAAAACATATGGCAATCAAAAGCTTCATTCAAGTTTTTCAATTGAAAATCAATGAGGCGATTGCCTCCTCGGAAGAGTTTCTTGAACGAGAGCAAAACAAAATATCAATAAAGGAATACCTTAACCTTTCCTTAAATCTTTCTGGTTATTTGATTACGGTTGGAGACTATTCAAAGGCGATTAAAATTCTAAATTTCATGTCTGAATCTGATAATTATTATCAAAAAAACATGGGCAGAGAATGGCTGGTAAGAAAAGATATGATTTTGGCTATTGTCCAAACCTCACTAGGCAATGCTGAATTGAGCTTAAGGATTATTAATAGCCTTGAGAAAAAGCACGGTGATATGCTCAAAACAGAACAGTATCGAATGGTAGAGCCGTTTATTCGTTTATTTAAAAATTACATAAAAAACCCACAAGTCGTAAATCAAGAGGACCTATCAACTTTTGAAGAAAAAATAAAACTGAAAAAAGACCGTGTTTTTCGTGATCCTCGTTTAATTATTTTTTATGCCTGGATGCGTTCAAGATATGCAAAAAAGGACGCATACGTTATCCTAATGGAAGAATATAAAAAAATAGCATAGCGCATTAAAAAAACTCCAAACTAACCCAAAATGCTATTTGACCAGCGAGACCAATACCTATTCCTTTCGCTAAATTGTAATATCGTTTTTTTTTCATCCCAGCGCGTAAAGAAGCTTCTACATTTTGTTTTTGCGCACTTTCTATTTCCTGGTGTAAATTAAAATACTCATCAATTACTGCTTGTTCTCTTAATCTAATTCGCTTGGTTGATGTAGTATTTGTAATCACGACACTTAAAGAGGCAACAGGGATGGCAAGGAAACCAATAACAGGAACTCCAACCCACAAGGCTTTAGATACTACTTTGATTGGGTCTTTATAATTTGCCACACCATATTCCTTGGCAGACATTTGAAAAATCAGCTGAGCACTATTTAGGGTGTTACCAGATATACGATCGGTATTTGAAAGCCATGGGTTTAATCGCACGTTTGCCGATCCTTCATTCCACGGAATATTTTTAGTCGTATCATTCCCCCAAGGGTTTGTCTGATTATTTAACCATGGGTTTTCTTGCGTGTTTGACACCAATGATATCAAACATAAAACAAGAATTAAAAAATATTTCATAAGACAGGGTAACAATTTATGAGCATTCAAAAAACAAAGATGTGACATTCCATGAGGGATTCCAAGTTCAATACATCATAAATCGAATATTATAAAGGATCAATGAAAAGCACAACACTTTGATAAACAGAACTATATGTCTTAAAAAAAGGACATTAGTTGTTGACATAAACGGCCATCAATTTAGCAATCTGTACAGCATTTGTTGCTGCTCCTTTTCGCAAATTATCGGCAACAATCCAAAGGTTTAATGATTTTGGCTGTGATTCATCCCTTCTTATCCGGCCAACAAAAACATCATTTTTACCATGTGCCGAAATTGGCATAGGATACTTAAACGCACTTGGCGCATCCTGTAGAGTAACGCCCGACATTTCATTTAGAAGATTCTTAACCTCATCTATTTCGTATTCATTCTCAAATTCTATATTTACGGACTCAGAGTGACCTCCAATAACTGGAACACGCACCGCTGTGGCGGTAACTTGAATACCTAAATCTATAATCTTTTTGGTTTCATTAGTGAGCTTCATTTCTTCCTTTGTGTAGTCATTCTCCAAAAAAACATCACATTGAGGAATACAGTTTTTATCAATGGCATACGGATATACTTTAGCACCTTCAATAGAATTGCGCTCATCCTCCATTTGCTGAACGGCTTTAACACCTGTGCCAGATATAGATTGATATGTGGAAACTACAACCCTTTTGATTTTGAATCTATCGTGCAAGGGCTTAAGCACCATTACAAGTTGAATTGTACTGCAGTTAGGATTTGGAATAATTTTATCTGAAGTAGAAAGCAGATGACCATTAACCTCAGGAACAATCAACTTTTTTGACGGGTCCATTCGCCAAAAGGACGAATTGTCTATTACAATCGTTCCTCTGGAAGCAAACTTTGGCGCCCATTCTTCAGAAACAGATCCACCTGCTGAAAATATAGCAATATCAGGACACATTTCGATGGCCTTATTTAAACCTACAATCTCAAAATTATTACCATCGAATGCAATAGTAGAACCAATAGATTTTTCCGAAGCAACTGGAATTAGTTGCGTTATATTCATCCTTTCTTCTTTCAGAACTTGCAACATCACTTTTCCAACCATACCGGTTGCGCCCACTACTGCTATTTTCATATACCTATTAATTCTTTAATTGAATCCTTAACCTTGGTTGTAAAATTAATATATTTGAATACAATCTATACATGCGCAGTACATTAGCCTTCATTTTTACATTTGTTAGTTTCGTTTTTGTGGCTCAAATCAACGAAGAATTTTCGGATGGAGATTTTTCAAATAATCCCAATTGGACAGGGACAAGCTCTGACTTTATTGTGAATACCGAATTGAAACTTCAACTGAACAACACTGAGGCTGCAACCTCCTACTTGAGCCTCATGAATGACTTAAATCCTCAAAACAATAATGAATGGCGGTACTGGGTGAAGCAATCATTCTCTCCTTCTTCAGCAAATTATGGCCAAATATTTCTTAGTGCGGACAATGCCGACCTCAACTTATGCCTGAATGGCTATTATCTGCAGCTTGGGGAGTCGGGAACCGTAGATGCCTTGAGACTTTTCCAACTTGTAGATGGCAATTCAACTGAAATTTGTTCAGGAGCCCCAGGGTTAATATCTAGCAGCTTCGAAATTGCAATAAAAGTGAAGCGAACAGATACCGGAGAATGGTCCTTGTTCTGTGATTATGAGGGAGGCACCAACTATACATTAATTGGCTCGGGATTAAATAGTGGTGACCTCGATCAAAGTTTTTCTGGTATATCCTGTACATACACGGCAAGTAATGCCTCAAAATTTTATTTTGATGATATATACATTGGACAAGAAGAGCTTGATATCACACCTCCAACTTGTGTTTCTGCAAACGTTATGTCACCATTAGAAATTGATTTAAATTTTGACGAAACGGTGAATCAAAGCTCCGCAGAAAACATAATCAACTACTCAATTTCACCTTCCTTAGAAATAAGTGTGGCAAGTATCGACCCAGCACTTTCTAATTTAGTCCATTTGAGTTTATCGAGCCCTTTGATCAATGGAGACAGCTACGAACTTCTTATTGAAAACATTGAAG
>Ga0066605_10001079_pt1 | contig 18156 bp, 16 predicted proteins | sample SaaInlLV_DNA_10m_FD_60385 | JGI IMG/M metagenome (GOLD analysis project Ga0066605, IMG submission 60385) | Marine microbial communities from expanding oxygen minimum zones in the Saanich Inlet - SI075_LV_DNA_10m | ecosystem: Environmental > Aquatic > Marine > Unclassified | place: British... | reverse complement strand
ATTGAAGTGTAGCAACATCCATATCAAAATACTTAGAAACTTCTTTCTGAATGTAATCTATAGAAACTTCTTTCTTTGTGTTTTTCACAAATTTGTCTACAATCTGTTTTGCCAATTCTAAGGAAAACTCTCTTCTATTAAAAGAAGCTTGAGCAATCATAGAAATGATAACACCTTCTAATTCTCTTACGTTGGATTTTATATTCTTTGCTATATATTCTAAAATATCTTCTTGCATTTCAACACCATCTCGGTACAATTTATTTTGTAGAATACAAATCCTAGTTTCAAAATCTGGTGCTTGCAATTCAGCAGACAAACCCCATTTAAAACGGGATAACAAACGTTGTTCTATGTCTTGCATATCTACAGGTGCTTTATCCGATGTTAAAATCACTTGTTTGCCATTTTGATGTAAATGATTAAAAATATGAAAGAAAACATCTTGGGTTCCAACTTTACCAGATAAAAACTGAACGTCATCAATGATTAGAACATCTATCATTTGATAAAAATGTATGAAATCATTCCTAGTATTTGATTTTACAGAATCTATAAATTGTTGTGTGAATTTTTCCGAGGAAATATACAAAACTGTTTTATCTGGGTATTTATCTTTAATATTTACACCTATTGCATGCGACAAATGAGTTTTACCCAATCCAACACCACCATAAATTAACAGTGGATTAAAAGAAGTACCTCCCGGTTTATTGGCTACTGCCATTCCAGCAGAGCGAGCTAATCTATTAGAATCTCCTTCGATAAAATTATCAAAATTATAGCTGGGGTTTAATTGTGATTCTATTTTTACTTTTTGTAATCCTGGGATTACAAATGGATTTCTTAATTCTCTTTTATTAGATTCAAGTGGGATAGTAACTTTTTGTGGTTTTAGTGGATCTCTATTAGAACTTGGAATTTTTACAATTTGAGGTCTATTACTACTGTAATTATTTTCCATTTTAACGTCATAAATCAATTTAGCATCGTTGCCTAATTGTCTGACCAATGCTACTCGTAATAATTTAATGTAGTGTTCTTCTAACCATTCGTAAAAAAATTTACTAGGAACTTGAATTGTCAATGCCTCTCCTGATATTTTTACTGGCTTTATAGGTTCAAACCAGGTTTTATATGCTTGTGGTTTAATGTTGTCTTTTATAAAAGTTAAACATTCATTCCAAACTGAGTCAGCAGTTAAAGTCATGTAATTAAAGTGAATTTTTAAAATTATTAATTGATTTAAAAACGTTATTTAAAACCGTTTCTTATAGTCTTACAAAAGTGTGAATAAAATTCAGTATAAAAAAATGATATTGCTATTGATTTTTAATTATTTTTTATGTATAATCGTAAATTAATTATAATTCTATTTATTCTTTTGAAAAATCACACCTCTAAAACAAGAATTCGATATTCAGAAACCGACCAAATGGGTGTGGTTTACCACGGAAATTATGCTCAATTTTTCGAATTAGGAAGAACCGAATGGCTACGGTCCCTAGGGATTACTTATAAAGACATGGAAGCCAACGGAATAATACTACCTGTAATTTCATTAAAATGTAATTTTATCAAATCTGCATTGTATGATGACATTTTAACAATAACCTCTTTTCTAAAAAAAGAACCACTTGTAAAGATTGAGTTTGATTATGAAATTACCAATCAAAATAACGAATTAATTTGTAAGGGAAATACAGTTTTAGCCTTCATGAATAAAAAAACAATGAAGCCCACAAGTTGCCCACATTATTTATTAAAAGGTTTAGGATTCTAGAAATATCTTTCTAGATTAAAAGTTCATTGATTGTATCTTAGAATTACTTAATTGACTTTTTTAAATTTAAAACCAAGATGCTATTTTATTGGAGTAATTTTTAGCTGATACAAATTCTTGAAAATATTTAAAATGGCATCCACATCATTTTTACGAATAGAAATATCATACTCACAATACATTTCTAACTTCTGATGGATAATTTCAATATTATTTTCTTTAACGATTCTCATTACCGAATTCATCAAATCGTAATTAAAAGTCAATTTAAAATAATTTTTTATAGTTTTTTCTATAATAACTGAAACTTCTAATGTTATTTTTGCAGAAGCTTTATAAGCAGAAATTAAACCACCAACACCGAGTTTTGTCCCTCCAAAATACCTCACAGAAACTACTAAAATATTAGTTAGCTCAAAAGACTGAATTTGACCGTAAATAGGCAATCCTGCTGAATTATTTGGTTCGCCATCGTCATTTGCTCTAAACCTTATTTCTTCAATCCCTAGTTGATAAGCATAACAAAAATGACGAGCAGTATGATGTTTCTTTTTTAAATATTCTAATTGTTTTTTTACATCATCCTCAGATAAAACTGGAAAAGCATATCCAAAAAACTTACTTGCTTTTTCTTTAAAAAGTGTTTCTTCTGACGGTGTTTCTAAAGTCTTATAAATGTCTTCTAACATCTAAGCTATAGTTACTAAGAGGATTCCTAAAATTGCTAAAAAAACACCTATTTTATTTCGTAGACTGAAGTGTTCCTTGAACAACAACAAACCTACAACTGAAGAGACAATCACTATCGCAACATTATTTATGGTAAAAAGTGTTGAACTTTCAAAACCTTCTGTTTGCAATGCTTTAATTAAAAAAACAATAGAATAGTAATTAGGAACACCTAAAACAATTCCCGCTATAATATTTTTAAAGCCAAAAGCTTCTCTTTTTTTAAGGGTTTTTACCCCTAAAATTATCAATCCAAAAAAGGCAGCAATTGTAAATAGACTTGCAGAAAAAATAGCAACATCTTGTTGAGGCACAAAATTTACTTCAATATATTTTAGTGTTGTATCAATCACTCCTGATCCAAAAAAAAGCAATATTGGGAACAACAATCCTGCATTTTTAAAATTCCTTTTTTCATCCTTAACAGAAGCTAAGTAAACAGCAACTAATGCAATTACAATCCCTAGAACTTTGAGAAATGTTACAGATTCATTGTAGAGAAAAACACCAAATAGTATAGGAATTACTACAGACATTTTCCCAGAAACAGAAGCTACAGAAACTCCATTTTCCTGAGCTGTTATTGCCATTATAAAAAATATAGACACAAACATAGCTCCAAGAAATAGTGCGCCAAAAAACCAAGGTTGACCAGGTATCTCTGTAATAATAATACTCTTTTCTGCAGATACAAACCCCAAGGTAAATGCTACAATATAATTTACCACAATTGCTTTTAAAACATCAATTTTATAAATACCAAAATATTTAAAAATAACAAATAAGCCCGTAGAAAAAAGAATACTTAATAAAAGGTATATCAAAATAAGGTTTGTTTTTTGGTGAATAATTGGGTAACGTCTTCTTGACCAGGAATTAAGTTCCAGGTATGAATTCCTAATCTATTTGCAGCAGCCGTATTTTCTTTCAAATCATCTATAAATATCGTTTCTTTAACTTTTAAATTATTTTCAGTTAAAACAAACTCATAAATTTCTGAACTGGGTTTACTCATATTGATTTTATAAGATAGGTAAAACTTCTCGAAACAATTTTTGAACTCGTTGTATAATTTTAAGCCCCAATTTTCTTGAACCCAAGAAATATGTAAATCATTTGTATTACTTAATAAAAATAACCTGTATTTTTTTGAGATAGAAAGTTCTTTTAAAAATGCCAATCTTGTTAATGGAAAATCTAACAGTATTGAATTCCAGGCAAACACTAAATCTGAAGAGGATACAGAAAATTTGGAAGAAAAAAAATGGATAAAATCATGGGAAGAAATCAAGCCTTTTTCATACTGATGAACAACTGACATGATTTCATCAGAAATGTTTGAAACCCCTAACTTTTCTAATTCTTTATGAGTCGCTTTTTTATCTAGGTTGATAAAAATATCACCAAAATCGAAAATGATATTTTTAATCATTTTTATATCTTTTTAGAACATCCGTTTTGATGTTGATTACTTCTTTTAATCCTTTTTTTAATCTCGGAGCTCTCACACCATTTTGAAATTCTTTTTCAGCTACAAAAACAGCTGCTTCATCCCATAAATTTTCATCAATAAAGGTCTGTAAGGTTTGTAAGCCACCTTCAACAATTATAGATTCAATTTGATGTTTGTGAAGAACTTTACAAATCTGATTAGCAATATTTTTAGAGAAATCTATTACTTCAAAAATAATGTTTTCATGAGGCTCTTTTTGCTTTCTTTTTGTCTCAGTTATCAGAATTGTTTTAATACTTTTATCGAAAACATGAGCTGTGTTGGGAATTCTCAAGTTTCTATCCAATACAATTCTAATTGGATTTAACCCAAACCAACTTCTTACATCTAATTTAGGATTGTCTGAAATTACAGTATTTGTTCCCACTAAAATCGCCTGTTCTTCACTTCTCCATTTATGGACTATTTGTTGGGAATACTGATTAGAAATCCAAACTGGCTTCAATTTATTCTTTGAAAGAGGAGCTATGAAACCGTCTTTAGTTTCTGCCCATTTTAAGAGAATATAGGGTCTTTTTTTTTCATGAACTGTAAAGAATCGTTTATGATGCTGAAGGCATTCGTCCTTTAAAACTCCAACTACAACAGTAATCCCTGCTTTTCTTAGTCGTTCAATTCCATTACCAGCCACTAAACTATTAGAATCTGTGCAACCAACAACTACCTTTTTAGGTTGGTATTTGATAATTAAATCTGCGCACGGTGGGGTTTTTCCGAAATGAGAACAAGGCTCTAATGTTACATATATAGTAGCTTCTTTAATAAGTGATTTATCTCTCACAGAACGAATCGCATTTACTTCTGCATGATTTCCTCCATAAGCGGATGTAAACCCTTCGCCAATAATTTTATTATTCAAAACAACAACACAACCAACAGAGGGATTTGGACGTGAAAAACCAATTCCGTTTTTGGCAATCTGCAAACAGCGTTTTATGTAAATTTTATGATTGATATTTTTTTTATTTTATCAGAGAGTAAATTTAACTTATAATTTTATTTTTATTTCTTCTGTTTTGTCGATTAAAAAATCCTTTTTAAAAGCATACACATCATAGTGAAGGTTGCCTATAATTCTAATCGTTATTTTTTTCGCTAAAACAGCATTTACAAGACCACTCAAAAATCCAGTTTTAGAACCTTTTAAAATATCTTTGGTAAGTATGTTTGCGTATAAAGGAATTTGAAATGTATTTTTAGCCGGTACTCTAAATTCATCAGAAAAAACTTCTGCAACCTCAACTCCATTAATAATTACCTTCATTTCATCTGTAGAAATTTTACCTCCAACATTATTTGGGTTTTCAAAAAAGGCAACCGCTTTCAACCGAAGTGTATCCGAAGAAAAATGCATTACTTTTACATTGTCTATCTTCACAAAAACTGGTTGTTTCGTCAGAGAACAACTTATAAATAATAAAAACAAAAGGATAAAATATAAACTATTTTTCATCTATATTAATTAAAAAATTAGGTAAATTGCTCTTGCAAAAATACAGTAATAAATGACAAGTCGAAATTTTATCTTTAGAGAAATAAAACCTGAAGATAATGAACAATTAGCAACTGTAATTAAAAGTGTTATTCTAGAAATGGGTGCTCCCAAAACAGGAACGGCCTTTGAAGATAAAGCGACGAATCAAATGTTTGAAAATTTTCAAAAACCAACCTCTTTTTACTATGTTGTTCTGCATAAAAATAAAATTGTAGGCGGAGCAGGAATTGCAAAATTAGACAATGTAAAAGACGATATATGCGAGCTTCAAAAAATGTATTTCCTACCTATAACAAGAGGAAAAGGTTTGGGATCAAAATTAATAGAAACCTGTTTAAAAAGAGCTAAACTAGTAGGCTTTAAAAAATGTTACTTAGAAACAATGCCCTATATGGAAGCGGCAACAAAATTGTATAGGAAAAACGGATTTGTTAATTTAGAAAAACCATTGGGGAATACTGGTCATTATTCTTGTAATGTTTGGATGATAAAAAAATTATGATTTTAAAAGAATTTAGAGCTTACATTCACGAAACGCTTTCAGGAATCTATCCAAATACAGAAATTGACAGCTTTTTCTATATACTGATCGAAGAAAAGTTAAACCTACAAAGAATTGATACTTTTTTAAAATCTGATTATTTAATAAATGATGACTATTTATCGGAATTGAAAAGCATCATCAAACGACTTAAAAAAGAAGAACCAATTCAATATATTTTGAAAAAAACATCGTTTTATGGATTGCCTTTTATTGTTGATGAGAATACACTAATCCCAAGACCAGAAACAGAAGAATTAGTAGCATGGGCTATCGAAGAAGCAAGAAAAATTTCAAAATATAATGCTGAAAAACTATCAATTATTGATATTGGAACAGGATCTGGCTGTATTCCAATATCGATGGCAAAACATTTACCAGAAGCAAGTATTTTTGGTATAGATATTTCTAAAAAAGCGTTGAAAATTGCAACTGAAAATGCGCTTTTAAATAACGTTACTATTCATTTTTTTGAAATTGATATTTTACAGACGCATACGCTTCCTCAACAATTTAATATTATTGTATCAAACCCCCCCTATGTAAGAGAGTTAGAAAAAGTAGAAATAAAAAATAACGTTTTGCAGAACGAACCACATTTAGCTTTATTTGTTGCGAATGACAATCCTTTAGTTTTTTATAAAAAGATTGCAAATCTAGCAAAGAAATTTCTTACTAAAGAAGGAGTATTATTTTTTGAAATCAATCAATATTTAGAAAAAGAAACTGTAAAAATGTTAGAAAAAAAAGGGTTTGAAAACATTGAATTAAGAAAAGATTTATTTGGTAATTACAGAATGATAAAGTGCCAATTGAGTGAATAATTTATTTCATTAAAATAAAAAAAGTAACTATTTTTTCACTTTCAAACTCCATTCAAATAAAAAAGACGAAACGATAATCCCATCCTCATTCTCACCTTTAGAAGTTAACCTTACGATTTGCCCCTCTCCTGTATCAATTGATTTTTGAATAGCTTCTTTGATTTGATTTCCTCCACTACAAGTAAACAAGACTACGCCAGTTGCTTTTTTAAAAAAATCTGATTCTTGGTGTGAAACTAACATAGAAACTTTTTTGTTTGAAGCTTTTATGGCTTTCATAACCAAAACACCTGTTGCCATTTCCGCAGCCATTCCTTGAGCTGCCCAAAACATACTTTTAAACGGATTTTGATTAATCCATTGATACTTAATCCTTACAATAGCAGTTGTCTCAGTTATAGATTTTACTCTCATTCCGCTGATGAAGCCTAAGGGCATTTTAAATAAAATAAATAAATTTATTTTTCTTGGTGTGATGATCATATTTACTGTTTATGTCCACAATTTACTTATTTTAAAACATGTAATCCTGATTTAACAATATTAAAGTTATAAAACTATTATTTTAAGTTAGTTAATAATAATAAAGTTTTGGTAGAGGATTAAAAATTGTCCACCAAGTAGTTTTAATTTAAATTTGTCCCATTCTTAGCAAGAAAATTATCCATTTTGAAAAATTTTAACATGAAGCATCAATTTACACCAACCATAAAAGATTTATTCACACTATTAATTTTAACAAGTATACTATTTGGTTGTCATAAAAATGAAACAAAAACATGGGATGATAAAGGAGATTCAAAAGAGCAAAATCTAGATGCTCAAAGATTAGTTCATGAGGGAGAAACAAGAGAGTATATATCATATATTCCGGAATCTTATGATGGAATTACAGCCGTTCCTTTAATGTTTAATTTTCACGGATATGGTGGAAATGCAAGTGAATATATGAACTATGCTGATATGCGTTCGCTTGCTGAATCTGAAAATTTTATTTTAGTATATCCTCAAGGGAGCACTTTAGATGGATCTCCACATTGGAATCCTTCTCTAGCCAGTCCCGAAAACAAAAGCAATGCAGATGACCTGGGGTTCATAGAGGCACTAATCAATAAACTTGCAACAGACTATATGATTGATAGGAAAAGAATATATGCGTGTGGGTATTCAAACGGCGGAATGATGAGTTATGGACTGGCCTCGCATAAAAGTAATTTAATAGCTGCTGTAGGCTCTATTTCAGGAGCAATGATTGATACTGATATTATTCCTTCACATCCGATGCCTGTCATCAAAATTCATGGAACATATGATGAAGTATTGCCATATAATGGAACTAGTGGTGAATATATTTCTGTAGAGGCTACACTTGAGTATTGGAAAAATTTTAATAATACAAATGCAATACCAATTATTACTACTTCCAATGATAATGGAACCCAAATTGAGCATTTTGTCTATGCCAATGGAGATAACGGGGCTAATGTTGAGCATTACAAGGTTATTGAAGGGGGGCATGTTTGGTTTGATATGAATTATCAAGAGTCAACTACAAGCAAGTTAATTTGGGATTTTGTTTCAAGATATGATATTAATGGGTTGCATTAATCTGATAAAAAATACACATCTACAGTTCCTTTCTCAGTAAAACGCCAGAAAAGCTAGAATCTATTTTATAAACTAAGATTATACCATGACAAACCAGACTAGAGGTATACAATAGAATTTCATCTTAAAAACAGTTACAAAACGAAACATTACTTCTTCTCAAGGTGCTCCTCAATATCCGAAATATGATGCTGTAATGCTTCTGCAGAAATTTGTATTTCTTTTATCAATAAAGTTAGAGAAATAATTAGTAAAACTAAGGCAAATCCAAAAACCCAGACCGCTACCGTATGTATGTGTACATATATTAAAAACATTGTTACTACACAAAACAACAAACTAGAGATCCCAAAAATCTGCATCCATCTTGTTAAGTTCAAGCGAAGCTTTAAATTCTTAATTTGTCTTAATAATGAGGTGTCCTTTTTTTCTAAATAAATATCATGTAAATTTCTAATAACTGCAGCATAGGCCAAAAAACGATTGGTATACGCTAACATAATTAATGAAATTGCAGAAAATAAAAGTGCCGGAGTTGTTAAAGATAATTCTTCCATATAAAAATCAAAATTAAGTAATATTAATCATGAATAGAAAAATAAGCAGGAAATTATTTTGATACTATTTTGATTAGATTCTGAGATCTCTTATTTCTATACTCGACAAAAATGCTACATTTGCAAACATGCGAATAGATATTATTTCAATTGCTCCAAACTTATTAGAAAGTCCATTCAACCATTCTATTATTAAGAGAGCCAAAGACAAAGGTTTAGCCGAAATTATAATTCATGATTTACGAATATATGGTTTGGGTAATTACAAACAAATTGACGATACTCAATATGGAGGAGGTGCAGGGATGGTGATGATGATTGAGCCGATTGCAAATTGCATTGAAAAGCTACAATTAGAGAGAGATTATGAAGAAATTATTTATATGACTCCTGATGCAAAAACTCTAAATCAAGGAACAGCAAACACACTTTCCTTAAAAAAAAATATTCTTATTTTAACAGGTCACTACAAGGGAGTTGATCAAAGAGTTCGTGACAAATTTATTACAAAAGAAATATCTATAGGTGATTACGTTTTGACTGGTGGAGAATTAGCTGCCGCTGTTTTGGTAGATGCTGTTGTTCGATTAATTCCTGGCGTTATTGGGGACGAACAGTCTGCATTAACTGATTCTTTTCAAGATCATTTATTATCTCCACCCGTTTACACAAGGCCCTCTGAGTTTGATGGAATGAAAGTCCCTGATTTGTTATTGACTGGTAACTTTCCAAAAATTGAGGACTGGAGAAGTGAACAAGCATACAAAAGGACAAAAGAAATAAGACCCGATTTATTAGACGAAACCCCTTAAAGATTTTCACCAACAACTTTAGAATACACAAACTTGAAAACAATAAGAACTTTTATAAATAATAACAAAGCTATTTCATGGGTTTTAGGATTTCAATTATTTAGATTTATTTTACTCCCGTTTATGGGGCTAATGCCTCAGGACGCCTATTATTACTTATACGGTCAAAATTTGTCTTTATCCTATTTTGACCATCCTGGAATGATTGGTTATATCTTGAGAATTTTTACAGATATTTTCGGCCAATCAATTTTTACACTAAAATTTGCTGATTTTACAATCACCACGTTAACTATAGTCAGTTTCTATGAATTAGCTTCTTACTTTTTATCAAAACAAAAATTACATAGAGCTCTTATTTTAATAGCCTCTACTTTTTTTGTTTCTATTTTATCATTTAACTCCACGCCAGATGTTCCACTTTTATTATTTTGGACACTGAGCTTAATCTGTTTATACAAAGCAATTTTTGAAGATAAAAAATGGTTTTGGATCACAGGAGGAATTGCAATGGGCTTGGCTTTTAATAGTAAATACACGGCATTATTGTTACAAGTAGGATTAATTTCATTTCTTGTTTTTTCAAACAAATACAGAAAAATCCTACTTTCCCCTTGGTTTTGGACCTCATTATTCATTTCTGTTTTAGTAACATTCCCTGTTTGGTATTGGAACTATCAGAATGAATTTGCTTCTTTTGCCTTTCAATCTTCAGAAAGAACAAGTTCAATTTCAGAATTTAAAATATCTCCTAAAAATTTCTTCGGAGCAATAGGGCATCAGATGTTCTTGTTAATCCCTATTTTGTTTTTAGTATTTATAACATTTACGTTTAAATATCTCAAAAGAGCAGTCTTAAAATTAAAAATCCCACAAGCTAAAACATTATTTTTATTAGCTTTTTTTATACCAACTTTTGTTGGATTCTTCAGTCTAACTCCAATCTACTGGGTAAAACTAAATTGGATGATGCCCTCTTATATTACCGGAATCATTTTAGCTGGAATGTTTATTAATAAGAAATTATTAAAAACACAGATTATCATTTCTATTGTATTTCACATATTAATGGGGGTTCAAGTGATATTCTATTTAGTTCCTGTAAAAAGTGATGACACCTGGGTTGGTTGGAAAAAATTAGCTAAAGAAACCGAAAAATTACAAAAAAATTACACGAATACATTTGTATTTTCTGATGATAACTATAAGACATCTGCCTGTTTAAATTTTTTTATGAATGAAAAAGTATATGCGCAAAATATAATAAACAAACCCGCATTGCATTTCGATTATTTAGGAGACAATTTAAACTCTCTAAATACCAAAAATGCCTTATTTATTGACTCTGATAAACGTTTTAAAAATAGAGATAAAAAAGGGACTTATCTTCCTTTGTTAAAAAATCATTTCGATAATATAACAGAATTAGAGCCCATTATTATTAAAATAAATCAGAAAGAGGTTCGTAAATTTTGGGTTTTTTATTGTACGAATTACAAAGCAAAAAATAATTAATTTTTAGTTTTATCAACAAAAAATAATCATTACTTTTGCAAACGCTAAATTAACCTCTGACGAAAAAATCGTGAATGTTGTTTTACAAAATCAATTAAAATAAAAGATATGGAATCTTTAGTAAAATTTGTTCAAGACGAATTTGTAGCAAGAAAAGAATTTGCAGAATTTGCTGCTGGTGATACAATCACCGTTTATTACGAAATTAAAGAGGGTGAAAAAGTACGTACTCAGTTTTTTAGAGGCGTTGTAATCCAAAGAAGAGGAATTGCAGCTTCTGAAACATTTACAATCAGAAAAATGTCTGGTACTGTCGGTGTGGAAAGAATATTCCCTGTAAATCTTCCTTCAATTCAAAAAATTGAAATTAACAAAAGAGGTAAAGTACGAAGAGCTCGTATTTTCTACTTTAGAGGTCTTACTGGTAAGAAAGCTAGAATTACTGAAAAAAGAAGATAATTTCTTGGATATAAAAATTTTAAAAAAGCGTTGTGAAAATTCACAACGCTTTTTTTAATGAACAAATGTTCACAACTATAGTTGATATCATGTTGATTAACAAACAGTTATTTTTTTTGTATAATCAAAAATCATACATACATTTGAGTATAATTACTAGAATTTCATAATTTAGATCGAAAGTGACATTTATTTTTTTTAAGTAATTTAATAAAGTAACGTTCTTTATATATTGTTTTTTTATGAATCTATAATTCAGATTTTTACTTTAAATAGTAAAAAAATAATTTCTTTAAAAAAGAAAAAATTATGCAAATGATGAATTCTTTTTTAAAATGTAAGATTGTGAAATTTTACAAAGATAAATTAAAAGCAATTTGAAACATTTAAAAGCTTTAAAGGTGAATACTTTTAGAATTAAGATGTTTCAAACCTGAGATAATGAAAGAGTAATTTTTTCTTCGGAAAAGATATAAGATTCATTCTTATTTGAATTTGTAGCAATACAAATCAGTACTAAAGAATTATTTCAAAGAAGCCATATCATTTCAAGAAATTGTAGGATATGGCTTTTATTTTAAGAAAAAACTACATTCTTAATAATATACTATTTTTATTATTAAATAGCTACTAAAACAACCAATTAATAGTAATTAATTAATAATAATATCACTTAAAATTCATAGATTTGCTCCACTTTTTTTTCGAAAAGTATTTCATTAAAAATTTAATTTTTTATACACTTTTAAAAAATAACTAAAAATGAGCAAAATAGCTAAAATCATATATACAAAAACAGATGAAGCTCCTGCTTTAGCAACACGCTCTTTCTTACCTATTGTAAAAGCTTTTACAAAAACTTCTAATATAGAAATTGAAATAAAAGATATTTCTTTGGCATCTAGAATACTTGCTAATTTTTCTGAATATTTATCGGAAGATCAAAAAGTTGAAGATGCATTGGCTATTTTAGGTGATCTAGCCAAACAGCCAGAGGCTAACATAATCAAATTACCCAATATTAGTGCTTCTGTACCTCAATTAAAATCAGCAATTTCCGAATTGCAAACATTGGGTTATAATTTGCCTAATTATCCAGAAGAAGCTAACTCAATCAAAGATAAAGAAATTTTAGAGCAATACAATAAAGTGAAAGGTTCTGCGGTAAATCCAGTTTTACGTGAAGGAAACTCAGACAGAAGAGCTCCAAAAGCAATTAAAAACTATGCCCGCAAAAACCCTCATTCTATGGGTGCCTGGAGTGCTGACTCAAAAACTCATGTAGCTACAATGAGTGAAGGAGATTTTGCTCATAATGAAAAATCTGTAACTATCGAAAAATCGACAAGCATAGACATTATCCACATTACTAATGATGGCTCACAAACGATATTGAAGAAAAATTTAGCTCTAATTGATGGAGAGATCATAGATAGCACTGTAATGAGTAAAAAAGCATTACTTTCTTTCTTAGAGGAACAAATAGATGATGCAAATAAAGAAGGTACATTACTCTCTCTTCACATGAAAGCTACCATGATGAAAGTTTCTGATCCAATTATCTTTGGTCATGCAGTGAAGACCTACTTTAGTGAGCTATTTGAGAAGCATGCAGACATTTTTAATAAAATTGGAGTAGATGTAAATAATGGTTTTGGAAACCTACTAGGAAGTCTAGACACTCTTTCTTTGGAAAAAAAATTAGAAATTTTAAAAGATATTGATCTTATTTTTGAAAAAAACGCAGATCTAGCAATGGTAAATTCAGACAAAGGGATTACAAACTTACATGTTCCCTCTGATATAATTATTGATGCATCTATGCCTGCAATGATAAGAACTTCTGGAAAAATGTGGAATGCGAAAGGAGAATTACAAGATACAAAAGCAGTAATCCCTGACAGTTCTTATGCTGGTATTTACTCTGCAACCATTGATTTCTGTAAAAAAAATGGTGCCTTTGATCCAACAACTATGGGAACAGTTCCTAATGTGGGCTTGATGGCTCAAAAAGCGGAGGAATATGGTTCTCATGATAAAACTTTTCAAATTCAATCTGAAGGAAAAGTAGTAGTGGTTGATGCTTCTGGAAAGACTCTTTTAGAACATTCTGTTGAAAAAGGAGATATTTGGAGAATGTGTCAAACTAAAGATTTACCAATTCAAGACTGGGTAAAATTAGCAGTTACTAGAGCAAGAGCTTCACAAACACCTGCTGTTTTTTGGCTAGATGATAACAGAGCTCATGATATAGAAATCATTAAAAAAGTAAAATTATATCTACCAAATCATGATACTACAGGTTTAGATATCCAAATTTTATCGCCTACAAAAGCAACAGAATTTACCTTAGAAAGAATTGTTAAAGGGGAAGATACAATTTCTGTTTCTGGTAACGTTTTACGTGATTACTTGACAGATTTATTCCCAATTTTAGAAGTTGGTACTTCTGCCAAAATGTTATCTATCGTACCTTTAATGAATGGTGGAGGTCTGTTTGAAACTGGTGCAGGTGGTTCTGCTCCAAAACACGTTCAGCAATTTATAACGGAAAATCATTTGCGTTGGGATTCTTTAGGAGAGTTTTTAGCATTGGCTGTGTCTTTAGAACACTTAGGAACAACTACTAATAATTCTAAAGCCCTTGTATTGGCTGAAACTTTAGACGATGCTACTGATAAATTCTTAGAAAGTGATAAATCTCCATCAAGAAAAGTAGGTGAGTTAGACAACAGAGGAAGTCATTTTTACTTGGCAATGTATTGGGCAGAAGGATTGGCAAATCAAAATAAAAATACTGAATTAAAAGCAGCATTTTCAAAAATTGCAAATGAATTAAAAGCGAATGAAAATAAAATCGTTTCTGAATTAAAAGAAATTCAAGGAAACTCCCTAAAAATTGGGGGTTATTATCAGCCAAATGATAATTTGGCTACCACTGCAATGAGACCAAACTTAACTTTTAATACTATTTTAGAATCTTTGTAATATTCTGGAACAAATAACAAAATGAGCTAAAAGCCAATGTTTTTTCGTTGGCTTTTTTTTTGTTCTAATTGACTCTTTAGACCCTACGTTTTAACATTTTATTAGTGTTTAGAATTGTATTTTTGTTAGATAAATTAAACTATTTATTAAACAAAATGATCCACACAAAAAAAATACTTTTTTTGTTATTTTTTATCACATATTCACTGTTCTGTCAAGAAAAAAAAACAATAAGCGGAACCGTTTATGATGAAAGTAATAATGAAACCTTAATTGGAGTCTCTCTTTATTTTCCAGAATTAAATTCTGGAACTACAACAAATGAATATGGATTTTATTCTATTACACTCCCAAAAGGAACTTATAAAATACAGGTAAGCTACCTAGGATATTCTTCTATTTTAGAATCTATTAGCCTCAATGATAAAACTACAAAAAACTTTAAACTGATCGAAGAAACTGAAAGTTTAGAGGAAATTGTTATTGAAAGTAATATCGAAAAATTAAATGTTAGAACTCCTCAAATGAGTATTAACAAATTAACATCTGCAACTATAAAAAATATTCCAGTTGTGTTGGGTGAGGCAGATATTATAAAGTCACTAATTCTTTTACCTGGAGTTACAAGTGCTGGCGAGGGAGCTTCTGGATTTAATGTTAGAGGTGGTGCAGCAGATCAAAACTTAATTTTATTAGATGAAGCAGTTGTCTTTAACTCTTCACACTTGTTTGGATTTTTCTCTGTTTTTAACCCCGATGTAATTAAAGATGTTAAACTCTACAAAGGAGGAATTCCTGCTAAATACGGAGGGAGATTATCGTCCGTTTTAGACATTTATCAAAAAGAGGGGAATAGTAAAGAATTTAAATTAACTGGAGGAATTGGATTAGTATCAAGCAGATTATTAGCAGAGGGACCAATAGAAAAAGAAAAAAGTTCATTTTTAATTGGTGGTAGAGCTTCCTATGCTCACTTATTCTTACCACTATTTAACAACGACAACAAAGCCTATTTTTACGATTTAAATAGTAAAATAAACTATCGATTTAATGATCGGAACAACCTTTTCTTATCTACCTATTTTGGAAAAGACGTCTTTGGAATCAGTGATAATTTTGTAAATAAGTACGGTAATTCTGTTATCAACTTACGTTGGAATCACCTTTATTCTGATAAATTATTCTCGAACCTTTCTATCATTTATTCAGATTATTTCTACGGACTGATACTTGATTTTGTAGGATTTGAATGGGATTCTGGGATTACAAACTTCAACTTAAAATACGATTTCAAGCACTATATCAATAATAAATTTAAGTTGAGTTATGGTCTCAGTTCAATTTACAGCAAATTTAATCCAGGAAAGATTGTTCCAAACAGAGATGATTCTGGAATTATTGCCGAAAAACTTATAGATAAATATGCGAATGAATTTGCCACATATATTGATGCTGAGCATAATATCAATGATAAATTAAGGTTACAATATGGAATTCGTTTTAGTAATTTTACAAGATTAGGACAAGATGAATTGAACGTATATGAAAATAATATACCAGTAGTATATGATCGTGAATTTAAAAAATATAGATCTGCAGAAGCAACAAGCACAGAATCTTTTAACAAAAGTGATGTAATAAGCAGTTTCAATAATTTTGAACCCCGATTTTCTATGTCTTACATATTAAATGACAATACTTCTATAAAAGCGAGTTATAATAGAATGGCTCAGTATTTACATTTATTGTCAAATACCTCATCTCCTACTCCTCTTGATGTTTGGACACCAAGTGGAAAATATATTAAACCACAATTATTAGATCAATTTGCAATTGGGTATTTTAAATCCCTCAAAGACGGATCTTATTCAATAGAAACAGAAGCATTTTATAAAGATATTAAAAATAGAATCGATTATATAAATGGTGCAAATTTAGTTGCAAACAATGAAATAGAAACTGTTATTTTGAATGGTAAAGCAAGAGCATATGGACTAGAAATTTTACTAAAAAAAAATGAAGGAAAATTAAAAGGATGGCTTGCATATACACTTTCAAAATCAGAGCAATTAACAGCAGGGCGAACAACAAATGAACCCGGAATTAACAGTGGAGAATGGTACAACACTCCTTATGATAAAACTCATGATTTTTCTATAAATGCGAGTTATCAATTAAATGAAAAATGGGAATTCAATTCTAATTTTGTTTTCCAAACAGGACAACCAACAAACTATCCGGTTGGCCAATATGAAATTCAGGGATTAAATGTGCCCATCTATAATGACAATAGAAGAAATGCTGATAGACTTCCTGCATACCATAGATTAGATATTTCTGCTACTTTAACCCCAGAAAAAAACTTGAAAAGAAAATGGCAAGGAGAATGGGTTTTTGGCATCTATAATTTATATGGCAGACAAAATGCAGCTTCTATAAACTTCAAACAAAATAGAGAAACCTTAAAAAACGAGGCTGTACAAACTTCTATTTTTGGAATGGTACCCTCCATTACTTATAATTTTAAATTTTAAAACAATGAAAAATAGATACATACTTCCTGTTTTAATAATCTTATTTTTTTCAAATTGTGAGAAAGTAATAGATTTAGAGGTTCCCTCAATTGAACCAAAACTAATCATTGACGCATCTTTTGAAGTCATGTTTGATCAGACTCCTATTATTTCAAATAACAGTGTGAAATTGAGATTATCAGCAGATTATTTTGAAGATACAATTCCTATAGTTACAAATGCAACAGTCTTCTTGACAAATTTATCAAATAATACGGTAATCCCTTTTTCTGATGTAAACACAGATGGCGATTATGAACCTTCAGGTTTATTTATTCCTCTTGACGAAGTGGAATATGAATTGACAGTTATCTACAACAATGAAACATTCAAAGGGAAAGCTACAAAAGTTAAAACATCAAAACTTATAACAGTAGAACAAGGAGAAAAAACATTATTTTCTGGTGACGAAATAGAGTTAAAAATATCATTTCAAGATAACCAAGCACAGGAAAACTATTATCTTTTTAACATAGACATCTTCAATTATCTTACCATTGAAGATCGTTATTTTGATGGATCCATTTATAATTTCTCTTATTTCTATGAAGATGAAAATATTGAATTTCCCAAAAGCATTCCGATTAAATTATCTGGAATTACAAAAGAATATTTTACATATTTTAGAGTATTAATTGCCCAAAGCGGTCAAAATGCTGGAGGACCATTTCAATCTGCTCCGTCATCTTTATTAGGAAATATGATAAATACTTCTAATGAAGCAAATTTTCCACTAGGGTACTTTCACATATCAGAAAC
>Ga0066605_10001059_pt1 | contig 18416 bp, 16 predicted proteins | sample SaaInlLV_DNA_10m_FD_60385 | JGI IMG/M metagenome (GOLD analysis project Ga0066605, IMG submission 60385) | Marine microbial communities from expanding oxygen minimum zones in the Saanich Inlet - SI075_LV_DNA_10m | ecosystem: Environmental > Aquatic > Marine > Unclassified | place: British... | reverse complement strand
TTAGACTTTTTACGGCTTCATCATGCATTTTCAGCAATATAAATATTGATTAGCGCAGTCCAACCTTCACAAATATATCAACAATCTCCATTTTATTTTTTCTGTGGTAGAAGATTAGCCGCGAAAAAAAACATAACTGCTGCTATTACAATTGAAGGACCGGAAGGTGTGTCAATCTGCAGTGAAGTACCCAGACCAAGTCCAACCGAAGCCACGCCGATCAGTGCACCACCAAGTGCCATTTGTTCCGGTGTTCGGCTGAATCTCCTCGCAGCAGAAACTGGAATAATCAGGAGTGAAGTCACTAGTAGAATTCCGATTATTTTCATCGACAAAGCAATAACCGCGGCAATCAGCAGCATGAAAATTAATTCAACTCTGACAACAGGTACACCTTCAGCCTGTGCCAGTTCCTGATCAAATGTAATTGCAAGCAAAGGCCGCCAGAGCCAGAGTAATGTCATTAAAATTAAAAAACCGCCGCCATAGATCCAGTAAAGATCAACGAGACTAACGGCCAAAATATCTCCGAATAAATATGCCATTAAATCAATACGCACCCAAACCATCAAACTGATCATTAATACTCCCATCGCAAGTGACGCATGTGAAAGTGTTCCTAATACCGCATCATTTGCGAGTTGCTTTTGTCTTTGAAAGAAAAAAAGCAGTAGAGCAACTGCAAGCGCAACCGTAAAAACTCCGAGCATTAAATTAACTTCCAGGAAAAAACCAAGCGCGACTCCCAGTAAAGCTGAATGAGCCATGGTGTCACCTAAATAGGACATTCTTCTCCAGACTACAAAACAGCCCAGCGGTCCTGCAACCATGGCGACTCCTATTCCTGCTAGTACTGCTCTCCAAAAAAAATCATCTAAAATCATCATTGTCTGTCTTCCTGCAGTTTACCTGAAATATGATGTGTGTGGTCGTGATTGTGACTGTAAACCGCTAACGCGCTTCCGGAATCCAAACCAAACAGTCGTAAATATTCAGGGTGCCGACTTACATCTTCAGGCTGTCCTTCACAGCAAATGTGCTGATTCAAGCACAGTACGCGGTCAGTGGACGCCATCACAACGTGTAAATCATGTGATACCATCAGTACTCCGCATCCGTGGCTTGTACGCAGATTTGCGATCAATTTATATAATTCGGACTCACCCATGTAGTCAACACCCTGTACAGGCTCATCGAGCACCAGCAGTTCCGGACTTCTCAACAGAGCACGTGCCAACATTACACGCTGAAATTCTCCACCCGAAAGTTGGTAGACAGGTTTATCTCTCAAAGAAGCAACTCCTGTTTCTTCAAGCGCATTCTTAATTTGCCGGCTGGAATAATTGCCTGTAAGCTTCATTATCCTGCTGACAGACAGAGGAAGAATATGGTCAACCGCAACTTTTTGCGGGAGATACCCTATTCTGAGTTTGGCTTTTTTAAAAATACTTCCTGCATTCGGAGGTATTAATCCAAGAAGCACACGCAACAGGGTGGTTTTTCCCGCACCATTGGGGCCAATGACTGTTACAATTTCTCCTGCTGAAACTGTAAGTGTAATATTAGAGAGCAACTCACGCCCGCCTGTCACTAGAGAAAGATCTTGAGTCTGAAGCAGGAATTGTTTTTTTTCTACGGTTTGCGAATTATCTGCTGCAGTTTCTCTGTTGCTTGACATTGACAAATTAGTGAATCAGAGTTAACTTAGAATGAGTATTATTTGTAACACATTTTCCTCTTCAAAGCAAAGCTGCAAAGCAAAAACTGGATAGTAATGAAAACTGGATTTTGCTTTATTTTGATTCTACCCCTGCTGTACATAACTCAGCTAATGGCAGCTTCAGACATAAAAGTCCTGGTTTCCATCAAACCTTTCCATTCACTTGTCTCAGCAATAATGCAGGATGTTTCTGAACCGCTTCTGTTGATTAACGGCAATAATTCACCACATTCCTATGCACTTCGTCCGAGTTCTGCAGAAAATCTGCAACAGGCGGATCTTGTTTTTTGGGGAGGTGAAATACTTGAAGGATTTTTGACAAAACCTCTTCAATCTTTGGCCAGCAGGGCAAAGTTGGTTTCACTGCAGGAAACAGCAGGTCTGAGACTCTTGCCGCTGCGTTCAGGAATAGTGTGGCAAAAACATGAAACTGATTCTACTATTGATCATTCTGCAGAAGATGACTCAGCAAGCACTTCCGGTATAGATCCACACAAACATGAAACTGATTCAGCTAATGATCATTCTGCAGAAGATGAAACAACAAGCACTTCCGGAACAGATCCACACATTTGGCTGGATCCGTACAATGCAAAAATAATCAGCAGTAAAATAGTGGAAATTTTAACTGAAATGGATCCTCAAAACGCACAATCTTATCGCAGAAACGGTGAAAAATACGGACTCCGTCTTGAGCTACTCGACCGCAAGTTGAAAGCAGAAATGACTAAAGTTGCTGAGACACCGTATATGGTGTTTCATGATGCATATCAATATTTTGAGAAAAGATATCAGCTCAATGTTGTTGGTTCTATGACTCTTCACATTGGCTTTGGCTCAAGTGTACGCAGATTAACAGCAGTGCGTAAGACAATTCAAAAAGAAAAAATACGCTGTATTTTCAGCGAACCACAGTTTTCACCAAAACTGCTGCAGACTGTTATTGCAGGTACAAATGTAAAACAAGGAACTCTTGATCCTTTAGGAGCTGGACTTGAATCTGGAGCAGAACTGTATTTTACATTACTAAATAATCTCAGTCATAACTTAAGTAGTTGTCTTAACTGATTATTAGCAGTAAAAAACCGTTTAATCCTGTAAAATCATTAGAGAAACAGTATATCAACTGAAAAAAATAAGCAGAGATGCATAAAGCACAATTGCGAAATTAAGCACTATTTCCATAAATTAAAATGAGTGAAGACAAGCAAAAACAAGCAGCAAATAAAAAGGAACAGGGTGAAACTGCTGCTTCAGTTTTCAAGCAGTTTTCCACTCAATTTTTGCGTGGAATGTCAGTAAGAATGCGTGAAACTTACAGCAAGACTGAGTTGGATGGATTTCTCAAGGAGCGCTTTGCTTTTTTTCAGGAAGCTACACGCAGGAGCGGAATGGTCCGGGTTAAAGCACATAAACTTTCGACTGTGTCACAGCAGGAGTCACGTTTCAACGGCCATGTGATAGTAGAAATTTCTGCTCCGGACGCTCCATTCATCGTTGTTACAGTTGAAGCGTTGATGCGGAAAATGGAGTTGCTGATTCATCGAAAACTTCATCCTATAATGGGTGTGGTACTTTCTGCAGAAAAGGAGATAGAAGCAGTTATTTCTCCTGAAGAAAAAATGGAAAAGTTTGATCATCTCTATCTGGAAATTGAAGCGGATGCGGATATTGTCTTTTTAAAACGTCTTGAAACTCTAATTGCCGGACATATGCTGGCAGTACAACTTGTCCGTAATCATCGACAAAAAATGCTGCAGTCACTGGCATCAATGCAAACAGAAATTGAGTCTGTGAGAGCAGTTTCAGCAGACACAAAGGGTGAGTGGTCAAAACTTTGCGGTTGGCTGAAACTGGACAATTTTACGGTGATGGGCTTTATCACATTTTTAGAGCAGGACTCAGCATCTGCGGAATTTATCAAAACCGTGGAAAATTCCGGACATGGAATATTATCTCCGGAATATTTGGAAAAATCTTCAAATAAACTCTTAAACGTTTTAACAGCGCAACTCTGGAAACGTCGTCACTCAGATTTTCCTTTTGCACTTGACCGTGTACGATTCCCAAGTCCGGTTTTACGTTTTGAGAATCTGATGATCCTGAGTTTACGTATTCCGGACGCAAAACTTGGCATGGTTGAGCATGTATTTCTTGGTCTGCTCAGAGGGAGTTCGCTGAATGTAAAAAACACTGAGACTCCGTTGATTCACCAGAAGATGCGTTATATCTTCGAAAACCGGAACATGCTTCAGAACAGTTACGATTACAATGAGGTTGTGAGGATCTTTGGTGCAACACCTAAATTCGAGCTATTCCGTTCATCAAGAAGAGAATTAATTCAAATATGCGATGACCTGCTGTCAGTCAATAATCCTAATAAAATTCATTGTTTCCAAATAGAAACACGAGTTTCTGGAGTCTTGAAACTGATGGTTGTGATGCCCACTTCTCTCCTAAATGAAGAAGCAATTGAACAAACCGCGGACTTTCTTAAAGGAAAAATTACGCATCAGAATTGTGAATGGTTTGAAGCCCGCGGAAGTGAAAAGTCACGTTTGCATTTTGAATTTGAGCTGCAGGAGGATTTACAGGAAAAAAATGATTTACCGTCTTTTGATTTACTGCAACTTGAAGGGGAAATCAGCGGATTGATAAAACCATGGGAAACTCAACTGCGTGAACTGCTCCGTAATCAGCATCCAGGAGAAGAAGGAGCGCAACTTTATGAACGTTATGTTCCGCTGATGCCTTCGCATTACCGTGCACGTGTTGATACCATGGAAGCGTTGGAAAACATCCAGTACATGGAACGACTGACTCATGAAGATAATATTCAACTCGATTTAAAACCCTTTACCCTGCCTTCACTGCTGGTTGAGTCAGTCTCCCTGCTGTATATTTACAGTAAAGAAAAAATTCATTTGATCAGGATTATGCCTGTCCTGCAGAATCTGGGACTGCACGTGATTGATCAGTTAACAACCAGGATCGGTAATGACGAAAAAACTCTGGGCTTTATCCAGTCTTTTCGGGTAATCCGTAATGACAAAGTTAATATTGACGAAATACGTTTTAAACCGTTACTGGCAGCAATTGTTCAACAGGTCTATCTGCAAAATACTGAAAATGATCCCCTGAACGGACTTGCTCTGCTGGCAAATTTAGGCTGGCGTGAAATTAACGTGCTTCAGCTTTATCGAAATTTATCACTGCAGTTAAGTGCACCGTTGACACGTGAAACTATAAATGCGGTTTTGCTCAGGCATCCAAACTCCTCACGTTTACTTTTTGAGACATTTGCCTGCCGCTTTTCTCTTGATCCTTCTTTCGGTAATCTGGCTTATCGTAAGGAAGTGTTGCTGCCGCAGAAGAAACAGGAGTTTAGTGAATCGCTGGAAAAAGTTCAACAAGTGACCGATGATGAAGTCTTGAGACGTTTGTTTGAACTGATTGAAAATACTTTACGTACCAATTTTTATCTGCCTAAAGATGCTGAAGAAACAGGTGTTTCGATCAAGTTGGATTCGAGAAAAATCGAGCAAATGCCTGTTCCAGTACCTTTCAGAGAAATATATGTCCATGACGTAGGCATGGAAGGACTCCATTTACGCTTTGGTCCAGTCGCGCGGGGAGGTCTTCGCTGGTCAGACCGTCCCGATGACTTCAGGACGGAAATACTGGGACTCGTTAAAACTCAGCAAACTAAAAACGTGGTAATTGTTCCAGTTGGTTCAAAAGGCGGTTTTGTACTGAAAAACACTCCGGCAACAAGAGAAGCTGCAATCATAGAATCTCAAAAACAGTACAGACGTTTTATCAGCGCCTTGCTGGAAATAACCGATAATCTGGATCCAGAGGGGAAGGTACAGACACCAAGTCATGTTCTTTCATATGATGATCCTGATCCATATCTGGTCGTTGCCGCAGATAAAGGGACAGCCACATTTTCGGATATTGCGAATGAAGTTTCAGAAAAATATGATTACTGGCTGGGTGACGCATTTGCTTCAGGTGGTTCAGTAGGTTACGATCATAAAAAAGAAGGAATTACTGCACGTGGTGCCTGGGAATGTGTGATGTTGCACTTTAGGGAAATGGGACGTGACATTCAGACTGAACCCACGACAGTAGTGGGTGTAGGTGATATGAGCGGTGATGTTTTTGGTAACGGCATGCTGCAGAGTAAAATGCTGCTGCTTCAGGCCGCATTCAATCACCAGCACATTTTTCTTGATCCAAATCCTGATGCAGAAATATCATGGAATGAGCGCAAACGGATTTTTGATATGGAACGTTCGTCATGGAGTGATTATTCTGTAGACTTAATCAGTGACGGAGGCGGTATTTTTGAACGTTCTGCTAAATCGATCAAGCTGTCCCCGAAGCTTCAAACCCTGCTTGGTACTGATGCAGTGAGTTTAAAAGGTGATGAGGTTGTACGTTTAATTCTACAGATGAATGCGGAATTACTGTGGTTTGGCGGAATAGGTACTTATATCAAAACGGCTGCACAGACTCATTTCCAAGTCGGTGACCAGGCAAACAATCCACTAAGAATTGATACTGCTGAATGTCAGGTGAAAGTGATTGGTGAAGGCGCAAATTTAGGCTTAACTCAGTTGGCACGTATTGATCTTTCCAACAACGGAGTCAGACTGAACACCGATGCAATTGATAATTCTGCGGGTGTCAATATGTCGGATTATGAAGTTAATTTGAAAATATTGCTGCAACAGATGCTACGCAGCGGATTTATCGAATCAAAAGAAGAACGAAATGAGTTGCTGGCTTCAGCAACAAATGAAGTCTCTGAACTGGTTTTAGCAAATAACCGTGGGCAGCACCGCTTGATTTCCATGGACAGCATCCGCTCGAACCGTAATTTCAGGTTGTTCCGTAAGTTGATTCTGCACCTTCAGGCACAGGGGATGAATAAACGCAGCGAATACATTCCGTCGCGTGGTGATCTTGATCAACTGGAACAAGTGAACATGCCGTTACCGCGGCCTGTGCTGTCAGTGCTAATGGCTTACGCAAAAATGGAGGTTTATGACGCGCTGACGTCCTCCGATATGCCTTTTGAAGCAGACCTTACTAACACATATCTGCAGTACATACCGCCTGTTTTACGCAGCCATTTTGGTGAAAAAATAAACGAACATCCTTTAAAAAAGGAAATCGTTTCAACTGTACTAACCAACAATGTGATAAATCAGGCAGGCTCTACTTTTATTTCCAGAATGGCACAAGTCACGGAACGCGGTATTCCCGACATTGTACGGACCTACCTCGTGCTGGAAGCGAGTCTTGGTGCAGCGGGAATGCGGGAGATGATGTATTCAATGAATGATATCAGCGAAAGCGAACGCTATGAAGCGCTTATTGAACTCGAAGATTTATTAAAAATGCTGGTTAGAAACGTCTTGTATAGTCAAAAAACACCACCTGGATTTGAGGAAATCGCCGAATATCACCGCTTATTGAGTGATCTCAAAGAACTACCTGAAAATTCTTCTGCTCCGGAAAACTCAGCAGGCGCACAGTTAAAGGATGAAACAGTAATTGAGGGTGAGGAAACTGAAGAAATTGAACCAAGTGCGCTTGACGCTTTCCGCGCTTCTTTACAGCGTTTAAAGATCGCACCGGACGTAATGCATTTATGCATCAACAAAGCCTTAGCCGTCAGTGTTGCTTACCGGATTGCGCAGAGTGTAGAACATACATTTGGCTTTGACTGGTTGCGTGAACGTCTGGTGGAGCTTGAACCGAACAATGACTGGGAGCTCGAATATCAGGATATTCTCTTGCGTACTTTGGATGCAAATAAATTAGGACTGCTTGAAGTGCTGCTTGAATCTCACACTCTTGAGAATTTAAAAGTACAAGATTTCAACAGTATGCTTGAACCTCTTGAAAGCATGAATGCCGCGCATCTGCGGGCTTATGTTCAATCTCTTGAACAGGTACGTGCTGGATCAGTAATCAGTCTTACATCAATTGCGGTAATTCTCAGCCGTTTGGATTTTCTTAAAAATATCTCTAGAAAAAGCTAAAAAACTTTTTTAAAATTCTTGTTAATAAATTTATGATTGCAATGATACTTGCCGGTGGAACCGGTACCCGGCTCTGGCCTTACAGCAGGAGCATGACACCTAAACAATTCCTTAATCTCGGTTCGACTCATGAGTCCCTGTTTCAGGAAACGTGCACCCGCCTGGAACCGCTCGTCTCTCCGGAAAAGATATACGTAGTAGGCTCTAACGAACATGTTGGTGAACTGCAGCAGCAGATGTTGCAAATCCATCCAGATCACAGTCCGGAACAACTGTTGATTGAGCCATTGAGCCGAAATACTGCTCCTGCTATTCTGTGGGGTATTTTGCAGATTCCAGAAAATCAACGTCAACAACCGGTCGTTATTTTAGCATCAGACCACCTGATAAAAGCACCAGAAAATTTCATCAGTGCCTTGAAAAGTGCAGAGCCGCTGGCAAATTCCGGTTATATTGTAACTTTTGGTATTCGCCCTGACCGTCCGGAAACAGGATACGGCTACATCAAGGCTGGTGAAGCCCTGGAAGTCGGCTTTAAGGTTGCGGATTTTGTGGAGAAACCAGATCAGGTGACTGCAGAAGCATATCTGGAATCATCGGATTATACCTGGAATGCAAGTATTTTTATGGCAACAGCAGAAACATGGCTCGGTGAATTTCGAAAACACGCGCCTGATCTGCTGGCTGCTTTTGAGAAAAAGTCAACTGCCGGAAAAGATATCGCTGATCCGGAAATAATCCGCGAAATATATGAATCTATTGAGGCTGATTCAATTGACTATGCTCTGTTGGAAAAATCAAAAAATGTCGCGGTTTTGCCGGTTGAAATGGAATGGAGTGATTTAGGCAGTTGGGAAAGTATCTATCAGGTTTCTGAAAAAGACGCACAAGGCAATGTGTTACGCGGTAATGTTATTTCACACGATACACATAACTCTTTGATTTTCAGTAGTAAAAAGCTAGTTACAAGTATTGGTGTTGATAATTTGATTATTGTTGAAACTGATGACGCGCTGTTGGTTTGTGACATGAAGCGTTCCCAGGATGTGAAAAAACTTGTAGAAACATTAAAAAGAGAAGATCGTCACGAATATAAATTTCATACAAGAGTGATGCGTCCGTGGGGTAGTGCCACAACCATTCTGGAAAACAAGTTCTATCGTATCCGCTTGTTAGAAATCATGCCTGGGAAAAGTATGTCACTCCAGCGTCACCAGCAGCGTAGCGAACATTGGGTTGTTTTGCAGGGTAACGCGGATGTACAGAGGGGAGAAGAAAAACTTTTGCTGAAAGAAAATGAATCAGCTTATATTCCCATAGGTATGCTGCACCGTCTTGGAAACACCGAAAAAAATCCTCTGCAAATAATCGAGGTTCAGCTGGGACAGTATCTTGGTGATGACGATATTGAACGGCTATAACAGCAACATCAAAGACCATCTATGATTGTCTTTCCAATTCTCAACTTTGTTTTGCCACTGATGTACTCGAGTTTTGTGCTTGTCGGCAACCCACAGTCCAGCTGTACTGAATGCGTTAAAAAGCCTGAGTTGAGCGCTAGTGAGAGTAAAAAAAATGAAGCTGTAGAGCAGACAAATCAGACAGTTATTAATGATGATTTAACTGAGGAAATGTATACAGGAGAGTTAGGGCAGCAGATGCTAGAGGGAAAAGAGGAATAGCATTCAGCAAGCTAATCTGGAAAAAATCGCTGTCAGAGCTTTAAAACTGAAGTTGAGAGTCATGTTCAGGGCTCATGTGTATTATCCTTTAAGATGTTCAATTTTGAATTGACATGTTGATTAAGAGAGCTGAGTCTTCTAGTGGAATTATAAACCTTCATTAAAAACTGAATCTACATTTTTAAACTGTTATAAAACTGACTGTGCTGCGTAATCTTCAGGGCCATACCGCCTGAATTAAAAGATTGCTGCTTGTTATTTACTAACACTGATTAATAGGAAGAATAAAAAGTGGAAAATCTACAATATTTATTGGACGGAAATTTAGCATGGGCAACCGAAATTAAGGAAAAAGATCCTGATTTTTTCACTCGCTTGTCACAACAAAAAGCCCCCAAGTATCTTTGGATAGGCTGTTCTGACAGCAGGGTGGCGGCCAACCAAATCATAGATCTAGAGCCGGGTGAGGTTTTTGTTCATCGGAATATTGCAAATGTGGTTGTACATACTGATTTAAATTGTCTTTCCGTTATCCAATATGCAGTTGAGGTGCTTAAAGTTAAACATGTTATTCTTTGTGGTCATTATGATTGCGGCGGAATTAAAGCTGCGTTGGAAAATAATGAGCATGGGATTATCGATAACTGGCTGGGTCATATCAAGGATGTTGTTCGTTTTAACACTGAAAAATTTAAGGGGCTAAGTCATGAAAAGCAGATTGATCTGCTTTGTGAACTGAATGTTAAAGAACAAGTTACAAACGTTTGCAACACAACCATTGTCCGGAAAGCATGGAAAGAGGAAAAAGAATTGACGGTACACGGTTGGATATACAGTATTAAAAATGGTGTTCTAAAACATTTAGTTACTTGCGATTCTGCAGAAATTTAATGAATAATTCTGCTAATACTTTCAGGCAATTATGATGGCTTTATAAATAGTTGTCATTCCCGCGAAAGCGGGAATCCAGGAACATCTAAGTGTCTGAAATAATGGATTCCCGCTTTCGCGGGAATGACAAAAAAGTATACCCTTTAGACTTTTTACGGTTTCATCAATATTAGTTTTGTTTTTGAGAGTTTTTTAAATCAGTTTGTATTTCTTCAGCAAGAATACTCAGGAACAACTGTAACTCCAACCATCGAATCACGTTTTACAAGTGCCGCAAGTTCATCTTCGGAAAGGTCTGCAGTTCCTGCAGGACGTTGCGGCAGCACGAGATAACGTAAATCAGCGGTGCTGTCGTGTACTCGGACTTCTACCTTATCCGGAATCTCTGTACCGAATTCCCGCAAGACTGCCCTTGGTTCACGTACTGCACGTGAGCGGTATTCACTGCTTTTATACCAGTCCGGAGGCAGTCCGAGAAGAGTACGCGGATAACAGGAACAGAGGGTACAGACGATCAGATTGTGAACTTTCGGCGTGTTCTCTACTACCATTAACTGCAGCGGCCCTATGTCAATCCCAAGTGTTTTTACTGCGGAAGGCGCATCATGCAGGAGCGACTGCTTGAACTGAGCGTCCACCCAGGCATGAGCTACGACTTGTGCTCCGAGTTCCGGACCTCTGGAATCCATTGCCTCAACTGCTTGCCGGATATCATCTTCACTCAGCACACCTTTTTCGATCAGCAACTCACGTACTGAAATTTCCATAAATTGATAATAGGTGCTTGGTACAGCATTTTCCGGACTGGTTTCGTTTATTTGTTGTTTGTTCATGTTTTATCCGCAGTTGAAGGTTCTAACCAGAATTCGAAAATTTCTACATCCAGTGTATCTCCGGAATTACCATTATAATCCGGCCAGACATCCTGTTGCTGGAAACGTACACGATAGAGTGGAGTTTTAGCTGCGTCGAATCGTCCGAAGGCCAGTTCTTCCGGATTACGAAATTCTCCGGCAATTCGCTCTATTCGACCTTTACAACCTCTTACATAAAACGGTGTGCGGATATGTCCGGGAGGCGAACCCCTACGAACTTGTACTGCATCTCCGGGATTAAAAACAGCCTTCATACCACCTCCGTTTCAAAGCGTGACTGTACTTCTTCCAGTTTGCGACTGAGTTCTTCAGTAGTCAGCAATCCGTTGTACTGCAGGGCTTGTGTGATTGAAAATATCCAGCGCTCGTAGTAGCTCATCTTTTCATATGCATCAGGAGGTAAACTTTCTATGCCTTTGCGCAGTTGATCGACGCTCATGAGTTTGGGAGATTTGGAGGTCAGCAGTACCAGCATCGCATCCACTCGCTTTTCCCAAAGCTCATAGTCGTGTTCGACATGTTTAATATGACCTGCCTCCAGTCCGCCCATATCATGATGACTACGGCGGGTGAAATCTCTTTCCATGCAAATTTTCTCAAGTTGGGTGATTATTGTTAATTTGCGGATTTTACTCCTGATGCAAAGATTAGTAAAACTTTATTTGGAAATATTTAGCAATTTGCGTAATAAATCTTGTGGCTGACTCAAAATAAAGTTGCCGCGTTCAAAGTATCAGTAAATTTGAAATTCAGCTAATTTAAATTGCACTATCCAAAAAAATATGTAACTTTTCAAACAATGATATTATTTCGTTCTAAAGTATTCTGAGAACCAAATTGTAGCTGTCATTTGTTGCCAGGGTACAGTAGTTTAATTTTATTTGTCATGAGGTAGTCTTAAAAACCCTACACCGGTGTAATCTCGAGCAAAGCGAGAAATTTTACTTCAGTTAAAACTGATATTATTTAGTTTTCTAACTACAATCAAAATGAATAATGGTAGATTTAAGACTTTTCACATGGTCATCAATCTTTACCGTTACAGATTATATTTTTTGAAATATTATAATGCCAATGAAAGAACTAGAGACTAATCAAAAAGCCGTTATGGCAGGAATCAGCAATGCTTTCGGTTTACCTGCACTAATTCTCTTTTCAGCCATGACAGGCTTTGGGTCTTTTGCCCAGGAGCAGGGTTTATCACTCTATATGTCCTTGCTGTCCACCATCATGATCTGGGGGTTACCGGGACAGGTGGTTCACGTAGAACTTTATGGAATGGGTGCTCCTTTAATTGCGGTCGTTCTTGGAGTAGCAGGAGTAAACGCGAGATTCATGCCGATGACACTTTCTATGATGCCGGTATTTGATGACTCTCCTCACAATCGTCGCTGGAATTATTTTCTGGCCCATATGATATCAATCAATACCTGGACTGAAATGCTTAATAGAGGTCTTGAGATCAGAGCAGACCGCAGGATGGCCTATTTCCTGGGCTTCTCCTTCACCTGTATGACGGCAGGAATCATTGGTGTTCTTCAGGGATATTTACTTTTTGAAAGCATGCCTCAAATGGTATCGCTCTGTTTTGTTTTTCTGGTTCCTATTTATTTTGGTCTGATTATGTCAAATACAGTACATCCGCCTTATTTATTAGCCTTTGTGTTAGGCTGTGTTCTTGGACCGCCAATGCATCTGCTGACTCCTGAATGGGGTCTAGTGTTGACTGGTCTGATTACAGGTACACTGGCCTATTTGCTACGACACAGGCTTCAAGTTCTCTTGAAGAAAAAGGAGATCAATGCTTGAATCATCGGCCTGGATCTTTTTTTTGTCTGCGGTTTTAGCAACTTATGTCTGGCGTTTTGCAGCGGTCATGATCAGTCATCGCATCCAAGCTAACCACCCGATTTTTGAGTGGTTCACCTGTCTGGCTTATGGCATCATTGCCGCACTGGTGGCTCGGACACTTATTATTCCTACAGGCTTGCTGGCATTACTTCCGCTTTGGCATAGATTGATAGCTATGGCCCTGGCCTTTCTAGGCTTTTATGTTTTGGGAAAACGCCTCTGGGTAGGTATTGTTTTTGGTGAAACAGGCTTCATTGTACTTTTGTGGTTCAATGGAGTCGATGGGATAGGTTTATAGTACAGTCTATTATCTATATTTATTTAAGCCTAACTCTGAAGATATTAGGAAATGTTAATAAGGTGGATGTAAATTGTTTAAGTAAATACGCTGGAGAAAATTACTTTCAAGAAAAAAATTAAATTAGGCTCTAACTTCTTAAATATTGATATTAAGGGATTTACTTGGTCGTGGGAGAATAATTTGAACCTTTGCTTACTTTACCATTGTCTAGCTTAAGACATGTTCTAAAGACGAGATAAGATGATCCTCCTCAATCTACAGTCATTTGCATCTGCAGGGAATTATGGCATCGGTCATGGCCAAAATTGGTTCAAAAACTCGTATGAAACTAGAAAGAAGAATCATAAGCGCGATTTAAAACCGCGCTTATAATCTGATCTACAAATTTATGATGCAGATATAGTGCTACACTTGTCTTTGATACCAGTTTTCTGGATTAGTATGTTGATTTCATCTTCCAGTAAATGGGCTCTTTCATAACTTTCAACTGAACTCTTATCTAAGAACAGACTAGGATAATTACCATAAAGTATTGATTCAAAGGTTAATTGATATTCCCCAGTACAGCCATACATTTGTGACAGAGCGACTAAATGTTCACCTTTTCCTTGAGAAATCTGTTCAGATAACGCATTCCATGTTTTGTCTAGGTACTCTACACGGTTACTCTTAACAAGATCCCAATTTTCACAACCTAAACTTCCCGAAGTACTAGCACTCATAAAAGTACTTGCTGAAGAATAATCTATTGAAGCATTAAGTGGATCTTCGCTGGCATATCCCATTGGACCTCCAACATGACACGCCAAGGCAGTCGAGACCTGAAACAAAAATACAAGAGCAACCCCAAACATAGTAATATTAATTGATTTCATCTTTGATCCTTACATTAAAAGATTAAAAAAATAGTGAGGGATCAAGTTGCCCTATAGTCTTACTTCTGTCAAGTTTTTTTTTTTTTTAATATTTGATGAAGCAGATGAATTTAGAAAAATCCCTTATGCACAAGAATTACAAAATTTTCATAGTTTCATGCACTATGCAATGCAACTGTGTAACTTTCTAAAATAAAACATGAAATTTGTACCAAACACCAATTAAATATAACTTTCAGAACGATTGTTCCTCTTCAAAATTATCCAAAGACTACTACCACATCTTCTGTGAATTACCTATTAAAAATCTTGCTTGCTCAGTAATACGTATTTATACAACTTGATTTAGAAGTGATAAATATATATTATGATTTATGAAGCAAACATGGGTATATCTAGAGAATATTGTTTTGTTTTCATTCAGTTTGAGTAGATTATTATTTGCTCAGCGTATATTTAGATTCTATGTAAAAGCTGAAGTTACTTTTCCCCCCAACTATCTCTGTATCGTCTTTTGGCCTGAAGTTTTCCTCTGCCAAAAAGAAGAGTCTTTTTCGGATAGTTCAGCAGAAGCAGATACATCGTCATCGTATGACATAACCGTCAGCGGGAAAGTCCGGAAGGGACAGATGTCAAGTTAGAGAGATCACGGTACCTGAACTGGACAACAGCATGCCTTCCACTGGTAACAACTTCATATTGATAGCAGATTACACTTCCACCAAGTTCTACATAAAAACTTGAGTTAACTCATTTAAAATTATGAATTAAACGACTAAGCTCTTAGCCAGAGGATGAAAATTGTGATGAATCGTGAGACTGTACGTCATGATAAGTATCTTATTCCTGCTCAAACAGTCTATTTAACAGTAGTTGATCTAGCCTAAAATCTTTTAAAGAGCAGAATTATGTATTTATCAGGGGTTAAAAAGTTGTTCACTATTTCCAACCGCGGGTCGATCACGGTCATAACCCTTCTCGGGTACTTTTTGCTTGCCTCCAACATTACTGTGGAAAAATTGCTGCTTGAGTCATATAATCGGTATGAAATCAACTTCTCCACGGCTGCGCTTTTCATGATTTTAACGGCCCTGCAGGAACTGTTGAAACGCGGTTCTCTTCAAAGGATCAAACCTGTTTCATGGAAAATTCTGCTTCTGATGAGTCTGTTTACACTAGGTGCCTGGCATTGCTTCCTTAGCGCTCTGTCAGGTTTGAGTGTTTTTGAATTCGGCGCGATGAGCCTGCTTGCACCTGTGGTGATGGCCTCTCTCGCAATGCTTATTTTGAGGGAGCGTCCATCACCTTGGATTTGGCCAGCGATTGGATTAGGAATTGTCGGTGGATGGTTGATGGTGAATGTTGAGTGGCAGGGTTGGAGCAGTGGATATTACCATGCATTCATGCTAGGAGCATTACTATTCTCTTCGCTGCGATGGATCACAGTCAAGTATGCTGGAGAGAGTGTTCATGCTTCGGCTATGATTTTCTGGGAACCAATTATGGTATTGCTAGCAATGGGATCCATTATAGATCTCGCTGACTTGTGGAACAAAATGACCCCCATGCTCTTCGGTTCTGCGGTATTGCTGTTTCTCTCACGTCAGTGCCTTGTCCGTTCCTACCAGACTCCAGTCACATCTGCCACTTCAATCTCCGCTCTGATATACACCAAAGTTGGTTGGACCTTGCTCTTTGGCTACTTGTTTTGGGGTAGTCTTCCAGAACCACTTGAATGGCTTGGGGTACTATTTATTCTCCTCAGCAGTTGGATGATAGTTTTCCGTGTAACACCATCTGCAAGATTGGGAAGAGTTGACTGAACTATGAGGTATTGAAAAAAATAATAATTATAAGGGGGGGTAAAATGGTACAACACTGTAACTACATTGTACCACTTTCAGCAAGTTTCAAACCAGTTAAAGAGCAAATACCTTAACGGATGAATATAAATCTATAAGGTATTATTTGTTAATACCAATATTCATAAGTGGAAGTGGTGAAGGACTGTCTCCATTCATGAAATAGATTTTGGAAGCAGGATCCTTAGAGATTGCTTTCAGGGCTTCTAAAGCCATTAATTTAACATAATTGGGATTACTCCCTATTGCTTTATTTATTTTCTCTATCTCATATGCCTGGGCATCTGCTAGGACCCTCACTTTATTTGCTTGTTCTGTTGCAGCTTCACTCTCTGCTGTTGCTTGAGCGACCTTTTGCTGCTGTTCTGTAGCGAAGCGCTCCAATTCGGCCTTTTGCTTCTCTACTTCCTGTTCACGCTCTTTTTTTGACTCAATAGCCTTTATAATAAAAGGAGGCAGAGATATGTCACGGATAAGTACAGCTCCGACATTGACCCCTTTTTCTACAAGGTAATCCTCGAGGCCAGTCAATAAGGATGTCTGCAAGTTCTGCTGTGTCTCTTCTAAGAAAAAGTCTTCTGCCCTTATGATGGCCTTACCCTGTTCGCGTAAGAGTGATCTTAGTTTAGGCACAATATGTACCCTTAAAACATCCTTAGCAGAACCAGTTCCCTTTAAAATTTTGGGGGCCATATCTTTTTCGATCCGATACTGGACACTGACTTGAATCTTGGTTTGAAGTTGGTCTTGGCTGGGAACATTGGCTTCTTCCAAGTGAGACTTTTGACGAACGTCATAAAAATACCATTCAAAAAATGGGTTGACGGGAACGTGTAAACCTTCTTCATATGGATCAGCCTGTACCTCACCAAAGAGAGTCGCGACAGCAACATAACCCGCAGGGACTTTTTGATAAAGAGATGAGCCAAACCACATAAAGACTACAACTATGATAGCGATAACAATCAACGGTTTAGGTATATTTATATTTTCCATTACAATTCCTTTAAATTGAAATATTGATTTAAATATTTTTAAAATATTAAGGTGGACTCCTTGTATTCTCCATTTAGATTACATAGAAGTGTAAATAAGGCAAGAGATAAGCAAATATAAAATAGGCGAAACTTAAAGTAAAAAGAAAATTTTGTGAAACTGACAGCCTTAATCTATTTGTTTTACGATTAATTCTACAAAAAATATCTGGTTGGAATTAAAAGGCAATTTCTTATGGGGGGAATGATTCAAGTAAATATTCTGTATTTTTATCTTCAGGGGTGTATTACGCATTATTTTGTATTTAAAAATAATACATTATATCAATTACTTATTATTATAATAAATCATAAATTTAAGAAATTAGCAAATAAACATAATTAAGCATTGATTAATTAATGTTTAATCAATATACTAAGCAAGCATTAATCAATATATAATATGAGATATGAGCCTAGTACAAAAAAGAAATCAAACGGTATTTTTGAATTATAGCATAGTAAGAGCTATTCCAAAATATTTTTAGCCGGAACACAATCAAGAAGTATTACATCGATACCATAATGATAAATTCCTAAAGGAGAACGGATCTTTATAATGGAGCAATTGAAGATTGTGTAGTTGATGAGATAATCGTTTAGCACGACATCCACAAAGATTATGTACATTGACTATGCGGCATAAAACTATAATAATATTATGAAAATGTAAAGAGGGTAATAGAATAATAATATAATTCGGTGAATAGTTAAAACTGTGCTAGATTAATTTGAAGTTATGGTCCAAGAATTTAAAATACCTCGTTCTATTGTTGCTCCACTAATAGATAGATAACTAAGAAAATTGAGTAAAATTAGGTAGGTAAAAAAATGTAGTATTTTGAATTACTATTTTTATTATCTTTGCTATTCCGCGTTTTAAGACTTTAAATCTGTTTCGGTAGTGATGAATTCGGTGGATGCGAATCTCTATCACTCAGTAATAATATCTTCTATTTATAAAAATAATAATTCAATTAAATATTCATCAATAACACTTCTCGTTCCATTCAAGTATGAATCCCATGAAAAATTTCTGGCAATTAAATTTACTGATTGTATTAATGTTTCTTTTATTTTCAGGCTGCGAAAAATCTACTTCTGGTTCAACAGCATCAAGTAAAAAAGGGTCTAGAGATCAGGCAAAAGATTTTCAGAAAAAAGAACCAATTAATGGTGAGACAGCATCCCGTCGTAAATCAAGTAAAAATCGTGATAATAAAAAGAAGACCAATGTACGTGTTCATGAGGTTGATTTGGAATCACTCA
>Ga0066605_10001042_pt1 | contig 18597 bp, 19 predicted proteins | sample SaaInlLV_DNA_10m_FD_60385 | JGI IMG/M metagenome (GOLD analysis project Ga0066605, IMG submission 60385) | Marine microbial communities from expanding oxygen minimum zones in the Saanich Inlet - SI075_LV_DNA_10m | ecosystem: Environmental > Aquatic > Marine > Unclassified | place: British... | reverse complement strand
GAGATAGCCCGCAACAGGATCAAAAACAATACCACCCATTTCAAAAATCGAACGGGCTTTGCCCGCTTTGCGTCGGAGAACCGCCCTACAACGTGCTTCTAATTCAGCATGATCAAAAGGTTTCGTGATGTAGTCATCTGCTCCAAGGTCAAGTGAACCGATTCGATCTGAAACCTGCGAGCGCGCAGTCAGAATAATTACAGGCGTATCAAGATCATTAGCCCGATGCTGTTTTAAAAACATTCGTCCGTCACCGTCCGGAAGCATGATGTCGAGCAGAATTAGATCATATTCACCAGTCGAAATAAACTCGCTAGCATCCTCTAATTTGGCTGCGTGATCAATAACATGACCATCTAATCTTAACCGCGAAGAGATAGCACGCGCCAATTCTATATTATCTTCGACAAGAAGGAACTTCATGAGCCCACTTTTACCATTTTTATTCTGTGACAGGTTTATGTCAGGTTAACGTGGTTATTTACAGCAACTGAGCCGCCGAGCGGCCAGTTGTCAAATGGGAGAAAAAAATGATGACATTCAAATTGGGCCGTCGTGCCCTTATCTTAACGGCTATCGCTACCATGGGTTTTTCTGGATCTGTATCTGCGGATGGCCATCAAGTTGTAGATAGTATCCACTTCTTGATTCCTGGTGGGGCCGGTGGTGGCTGGGACGGAACCGCGCGTGGAACTGGAGAAGCACTCACAGGAGCCGGTCTTGTCGGTTCAGCATCATATGAGAACATGTCTGGCGGCGGTGGCGGTAAAGCTATCGGGTATTTGATCGAAAATGCCGAAAGCAACCACGGTACATTGATGGTGAATTCGACACCAATCGTTATCCGTTCTCTAACTGGTGTATTTCCACACAACTTCCGTGATCTTACGCTAGTTTCAGGCACAATTGGCGACTATGCCGCGATGGTAGTGGGAAAAGACAGTCCTATAAATAATATGGAAGACCTTATAGCGGCTTATGATGCAGATCCAAGCAGCACAGCAATTGGTGGCGGTTCAGTACCTGGCGGCATGGATCACCTTGTAGCTGCGATGGTTATGGAAGCTGCCGGTCGAGATGCCCTAGGCGTTAAGTATATTCCATATGATGCAGGTGGCAAAGCGATGGCCGCGTTGCTATCAGGTGAAATTGTTGCACTATCAACAGGTTTCTCTGAAGCGGTTGAGTTAGCCGCTGCTGGTGAAGTCAAAATCATCGGAGTGACGTCCGAAGAGCGCGTAAGTGCTGCCCCTGATGCTATGACGATGACGGAGCAAGGTATCGACACAACTTTTGTAAACTGGCGCGGTTTTTTTGGAGCGCCCGGCATGCCCGCCGCAGAATTGGCAGCCTACCAAGACGCGTTAGAAAAAATGTATGCTACACCGGAGTGGGAAGCTGTCAGGGCTCGTAATGGCTGGGTTAACATCCACAATTCTGGCGATGACTTTAAAGTTTTCTTGGAAAAACAAGAAAAAGTTATTGGTGATTTAATGAAGAAACTTGGCTTTTTATAAAGTCTCAATAGCAGAGCGGCAAACCGCTCTGCTAACTTCAAATGTGAGGAGGGGTATATGGCTCTTGATAGATGGCTTGCGCTAATCCTTCTCGGTATTTGTATCACATATGGCTACACAGCTTGGTTTACGATGGACAACTCCCTTGCTCCTTTCATGCAGAGGAACCCAATTTGGCCAAGTACTTTTCCAAAATTACTTTCAATTCTAGGTATCATAGCTGCACTAGTTATTCTTTTAGGAATAGAAAAAAGTGACACCACAAAAGTGGAGATCAATCATCGACATCTTCTTGATTACCATCTTTTTAAAGCTTTAATGTTGTTGGCTCTAATGACAGCTTACGCTTTTTGCCTACGTCCCCTAGGCTTTCTTTTTTCAACCAGTACCTTTTTAATGCTTGGTTCTTTCATACTTGGTGAGCGAAAATGGTGGATACTGATTCCCATATCTTCTGCAACGACATTTCTAGTTTGGTATCTTGTTCAGGAGGTTCTCGGCATCTACATGCGCCCACTTCCAGGTTTTATTGGAGGCTGATGTGCTCGAAGGACTTTTAGTCGGACTTCAAACTGCCCTTTCTCTCCAAAATCTGCTGATGGTAATAGGCGGATGCCTAATCGGGACATTTATTGGTATGCTGCCGGGCCTCGGACCTATGTCGATTATTGCAATAATGATACCAGTTGCTATTTCAATAGGAGACCCATCAGCAGCTCTAATTCTTTTAGCTGGTGTTTATTATGGAGCTATTTTTGGCGGATCCACCTCCTCAATACTACTGAACGCTCCCGGAGTTGCTGGTACAGTTGCTACCAGTTTCGATGGTTATCCAATGGCTCGACAAGGCAAAGCCGGCAAGGCATTGACCATAGCCGCCATTGCGAGTTTTGCAGGCGGTACTATAGGAGCGATCCTGCTAATGGTATTTGCTCCAGCATTGTCTTCAGTGGCACTTTTATTTCATTCAGCAGAGTATTTCGCCCTCATGGTCGTAGGTCTATCTGCAATTGCTGCATTTGCCGGAAGCGGTCAGGTATCAAAAGCGGTCCTAATGACTGTCTTAGGGTTAATTATGGCCACAGTTGGTGAGGGTGCCTTATTTAATCTACCCCGTTTCACAATGGGCATTATGGACTTACAATCCGGTTTTGGGTTTGTCACACTAGCAATGGCTATGTTCGCACTGCCAGAAGCAATATTTTTGATATTAAAACCGCGGTCAGTTGACAATAACAGCAATAAAAAAATCACAGATTTACGTATAACCGCAGCTGAAGCAAAAGCTATTTTTCCAGTAATAGGACGCCAATCAATTCAAGGGTTTTTTATCGGAGTTCTTCCCGGTGCAGGAGCAACCATTGCAAGCTTTTTAGGATATGCCGTAGAACGCAACATAGCTACAAAAGAGGAACAAGAAAAATTTGGCAACGGATCGATCAAAGGGCTAGCCGCACCAGAAACGGCCAATAATGCTGCATGCACGGGCTCATTCGTACCATTATTAACACTTGGCATTCCAGGCTCAGGTACAACTGCAATTCTACTTGGGGCCTTAATCGCTTTAAACGTGACCCCTGGCCCACGTTTAATGATCGACGAACCTCAGATCTTCTGGGCTGTAATCATGTCTATGTTCATTGGTAACCTTGTTTTGTTAATTCTAAATTTACCTCTAATTCCCTACATTGCTAAAGTTTTATCAATCCCACGTAATTATCTGATCCCTTATATCCTCTTTTTCACGCTAATGGGCGCCTATATTGGTCAAAACAATGCAACCGAGCTTTTATTGCTGACGGGTTTCGGTATATGCGCTACGGGCCTTAAATTTGGGGGATATCCATTGGCACCTCTGCTTATTGGTTTCATTCTGGGCGGCATGATGGAAGATAACTTCGCCCGTTCAATGCAGCTTTATGATGGAATTGCATTCATTTGGGAACGTCCGATGACACTGGGATTACTGGCTATTGCCTCTATCTTAATGATCGTGCCAAGTTATCGATCCCACAGAAAAAACCAACTAGAAATTACAACAGCCGATGGTGACTAAAAAATTCTACGCCGCAAGCATTTAATTAGCTTATGGAAACCATCGAGACTCGTGGTCATTTTTCAGAATTTTTGAAAGCTACACTGACAGTATCGTAGGTGCCAAAATTTGCCTAGGTCAGATTAGCCTTTTGCACGTATTGATCGACCAAAAGTGAGGTACCGAAGGGCACTGTTGTCATCCGAGAAGGTGCCTTCGCTGATGTATCAAATAGCCCAATTTTCAATTTAAATGCCATTGATTATCAGCAAGCTATTGTCGCGACGGATCTAAATTAATTTCACACAGATAACCTCGAGCGTCACATGCAACCGCCCCCAACAGTAAGTTGGCCATATCGCGCTGCAATTTTAACCCATGACTAAGAACTAGCGGGAACTGGAATTATAACAGTTTTTGATGCAATTAGAGTTGGCTCTATCGTGCCAGACCGAAGCAGGAACCGCTATAGTAAGCATGCCCGTAAGGTTACGGGTGAAATACTTACCATGCGTAAACTGAAGGCCCTCAAAATCAGTCACCATATTCAACTAAGGTTCGAGCTATGCTCAGAAACACTTGTCGAAGAGATCGATAAATTTAAACCAGAGGATAAAGTCGGCACTGTTTCTTTGATGGACCACACGCTAAGCCAGCGACAGTTAAGGGATATCAAACTGTTTGAGGACTATGTTTGCGAGAAAATAGCAGTCCTTACGATAATTTTGGTAATTACATCGAAGTCTTACGTGACTCTCAGAGTAAATATTCGAAAAAGTACGAAGATTCAGCCGTATCTGCACCCAAACAAATTAAAGTCACTTTAGCAAGTCATGATGACACCACATTAAAAAATGTAATCATGGACAATCTAGAATGTAATCTGGCTGGATACCAGAAGAGATAATCGGTGGAAAAACATCATGACCTGCGAAGAATCCATAGCCAGCAATTAAAGCAGATTTAATACCTGCAGCTTGCCCGCCAAGAATATCTGTATGAAGGCTATCACCCACCATGATGGTGCGAGCAGGGTCAAAGCTGTCTAATCGTGTAAATGCTAAATCAAAAATATTTTGAAAAGGTTTACCAAAAAAGCACGGCTCTACACCGGTATCGTCACCAAGTCTGTGCCCATAGCTTCCAGGCTCTATTGAAAACCCGTCTTCATAAGGCGCGACAATATCGGGGTTACCAACAATGACGGGCCGAGGGTTTTTTATCAATGAAGTCTCTAAAAACGCATGTCTCCGCTCTGTCCAGACAGCACTGCCCATCAGTATGAAACCTTCAGCTTCTTCATATGCTGAGACATCATCCGCGAGATAAGTAATATCTAAGTGTTCGAGATCTTCCAGGCCCCAGATTTCAGTATCCATTATACCCCACTTAGTTGTAGGCATTTTATTAATCGCTGCAAGAGTTGCTGTCCGGCTGGTAATCACATCTTCAGGGTCAAAATTATAACCGAGACGCTTATACTTTCTCATCAAGGTGGAGTGCGGATATCCAGCGGCATTAGACACGACCATCACGCGCTTACCCCCTTTTTGCAAACCAGCAACCCTTTCTGGGACTCCGGGAATGGCGGTCTCCCCAATATTAAGCACACCAAAGGCATCTAGTAGAAAAACATCTATTTCACTAGCAAGATAATCAAGGTTGGGTAGCCTGTGGCAATCTGCACGGCGAGTAACGTCAGGGAGCCTATATCGAATACGCTCATAAGCCTCAAAGGCCTCTTTCATCTTCAAATTATTGCACCTCGTACCTTGGCGGAGACCCATTCAGAAATAATCACTGCTGCAAGAATAACCAATAAAATTAATGAAACTTGCGGCCACGCTAAAACATTAAGAGAGGATGATAACTGCAACCCGATACCACCAGCACCCACAAGTCCAAGCACTGTACTTTCTCGGATATTAATATCCCAGCGGAATACAGCTATGCCTGCAAATGCTGGCAAAACTTGTGGCACAATACCATAGGCCATAATCTGCCAGCGCGATGCTCCAGTGGCTGTGATAGCTTCAACTTGCGTTTCATCAATTTCTTCAATTGCCTCGTAAAGAAGTTTCGCACAAAATCCAATTGAGCGAATGGCTATGGCCATAACTCCTGCAAAAACCCCAGGACCAATAATAGCTATGAGTAACAATGCCCAAATCAGTGAATTAATCGAGCGCGTTGAGACAATTATCAGAAGAGCGATTGGCCTTATAACAAATCGAGAAGGTGTTGTATTACGCGCAGCCAAAAAGGCGACAGGTACCGCTGCTATCAACGCAAATATGGTACCAAGAGTTGCAATATTTAAAGTATCCCAAATCGGCTTACCCAATTGGGTAATATAACTCCATTTAGGGGGAGTCGCACGCGTCCAGATATCATCTGCTATACGGGGAGCATCCCAAACAAAAAACCAAGTGGTTGAGGCAGAAATTTTTTGCCAGCAGTAAGCAAATATGGCAACTCCAATTAGCCAAATCACCCAATGCATCAGGCTTTCTCGACTGGTACGACGTCGCCAGATTTTTTGGTCATTCAAATCCTTAACAGGCATTATTGCACTCTCTCGCGGACGATGCCTGACAAATATTCAAGCGCCATTACAATCACAATAATGAGCAATAATATTGCCGCAGCTGTATCATATTCATAGCGATCAAAAGCAGTATTTAAGGTCGCTCCAATTCCACCCGCCCCAACCAAGCCAAGAATTGCACTCTCACGGAAGTTAATGTCCAAACGATAAATCGAAAGTCCAATCAAACGCGGCATTACTTGAGGTTGTACACCATAATTAATCCATTGAGCCCATTTTGCTCCTGAAGCTTTGATTGCTTCAGCCTGAACACGATCCATACTCTCAATATCCTCGGCTAAAAGTTTGGATAAAAACCCAATTGTAGCGAAACTTAGAGTTAGAAAACCTGCAAGTGGACCGAAGCCAAATATTGCAACTAGCAAAATAGCAACAATAATTTCTTGTAACGCACGACTTATCGCAATTATCGATCGGCATATCAGGTATATTGGCAATGGCGCAATATTGCGTGCAGCGCCCAGTGCTATGGGGATAGAGATTATAATACCTACGACTGAAGAGGCAACCGTCATAATGATGCTTTCAATCATGCCTTCCCAGATGTCACCAGAGCGGGACGAGAAATCTGGGCTGGTGAATGCAAGGATAAATTGCTTACCTCGATCCAAACCTTCGTAGACCCGCATCCAGTTGACCTCAATGGTCAAAAAGGCTGCAATCAAATAAGCAGAAAATCCAATAAGCAACACCCAACGCAGCCAAGCACGTTGCACAAAAGGTGGCTTTTTCCAAGGCTTACCAATGTGCGTGCTTATATCGCTCATTCCTTAGCCCCGTCTTCATCGTTTACGTTTTCAATCGTAGCTTCCCAATCCTCTTCACCATAGATTGTAGTAAGTACATCCGGCGTCAATTCTTCGGGCAGACCATCGAACTCAACTGCACCAAAACGTAAACCAATGACGCGCTGCACAAACATTTGCGCCAGTGCCACATCGTGGATATTAATGATTGCAGCTAAACCACGCTCTTTGCAAAGCTCACAAATTAATCGCATGATCTGACGTGAGGTCTTGGGATCAAGGGAAGCTGTTGGCTCGTCTACCAGTAGTAAGGCAGGATTTTGAATTAATGCACGGCAAATACCAACCCTCTGACGCTGACCACCCGACAGCTCATCAGCACGTTTGTCAGACATGTGTGCCATGCCCACTCGGTCCAGCAAACGAAACGCCTCATCTATATCCGATTGAGGAAATTTGCGCAGGAAACTGCGCCAAAACCCGACGTAACCCAATCGACCAGACAAAACATTTTCCATCACGGTTAAACGCTCAACAAGCGCATACTCTTGAAAAATCATTCCCATTCGGGATCTCTGACGACGCAGAGCCGCGGTTGATAAACTGGTCAAGTCAACCTCACCAAGATGTACTTTACCCGATGTTGGCTCTACAAGTCGATTAATGCATCGAATAAGAGTTGATTTTCCAGCACCAGAAGGCCCGATCAAGGCCAAAACTTGGCCTTCCGGGACAACCAGATCAACAGCTTTCAATGCCTGATCTCCGGTCTTGTAAGTCTTCACAAGCTTTTCAAGACGCAGCATAAAAGCCTCCATAACTCTTCTTACTTTAGAAAATGGCGGGCTCAAAAGCCCGCCAGATCAGTAATTATTCGCAGGAATAGCTTACACCGTTGGCAGCGTCTATCTTGCGGATTACGTCCCAAAACTCTTGGTATGTCATCGGCAAAAATTGACCTTCGTTTGATTTCTCAAACTCGGTCTGTAAAGATGTACCTTCCCACTCAAAATTAAAGAAAGCGTTACGAATTTTATCCTTTAACTCTGGAGTTAGGTTGTGCGCAGTACCAAATCCCGTTGTTGGGAATGTCTGTGATTTATAGATTGTCACAACCTGATCTTCTGAAATCACGTCACGGCTTAACATCCGAGCTTTCACTGAGTTGGCAATTGACGCGGCCATATAATCTTTATTGGCAACACCAAGGATCGAGTTGTCGTGCTTACCTGAATACACTGGCTCAAAGTCACGATCAGGCAGCATATCAAAATCACCTTTGAGAATCGCACTAGGCGCTTTAAAACCTGAATTCGACGTCGGAGACGTAAAGGCTAGTTGCTTACCTTTTATATCCTCAACTTTTTCGATGCCAGATCCAGGGTATGTGATAATTTCCATCTCATATCCAAAATTTCCGTCCTTAGAAGCCATAATCGTAAATGGATTAAATCCTGCACAGTTAACTGCCAGAGGATTAGACCCTGTATTAAATCCAGCAATATGCAAACGTCCCGATCGCATTGCTTCAATCTGCGCCGCATTATTTTGTACAGGGAAGAATACAACCGACTTCCCAGTTTCAGCTTCCAGATGGGTTAGAAAGTCAGACCAAGCTTCTTTATATACTGCCGGATCTTCGACAGGTGTGTAGGCGAAAATTAGAGTATCTGGATCAACCAGATCTGCAGGATCATTGGGTGTATCAGCAATCAAATCTCCATCTATATCACAAAATCGCTTGTCCAAGTCACCCCGTGGACAATCTTCCGCTCCTGCTGCGCTAGTCAGTGACATTACAAGCGCCAAAGCTGCACAAGACAAAACAATATTAGCTATTTTCATAAAATTTTCCTCCCTTTTTCTTATTTTTTTCATTGGTAATCGTAGCCAGAAAAGAGATATTTACAAGACAGATATTTAAAACAGACACTTGATTTCTATGCCATGCTCTCCCCAACTGGAAAATTGGTCCTTACTAGGTAAGTCCGGCAACGGTTCGTTTAAATATCCCTTAGAGTAAAGTCTAAACATAATATTGGCATTACGAGCTGTCTGATAATCAATAATGCTATCGCCTACATAAAGTGTTTCAGCGGGGTCGCAATTAAGTAATTTGCAGCAATTCAAAAGTGGCTGCGGATCTGGCTTTTTAGGTCGCCCCGGCAAAGCACCTTTTATCACTTTAAAATATTGTGTAAGATCCAGTAGAAGGCAAATTTCCTTGGCCGGTTTCTCAGGCTTATTAGTACATATACCCAGTGGTATGCCAGCTAAACAAAATCCCTCAAGAGCTGGAACTACACCTCGATATGGTTCGGTTAAAGTCGTCATATCTGCTGCATAAGCTTCCAAAAAACGCTCAAGTGCTTTTTGATAAATCAGCTTATCACTATCACCAGTCGCAATCAGGCACTTTTCAACAAGCACCTCAACACCATTCCCTATGAAAGAAATTATTGTCGCCAAATCGAGCGTCATTCTATTCATCTCTAAAAGCATAACATTAGCAGCTGCGTGTAGATCAGGAGCGCTGTGAATTAATGTTCCATCGAGATCGAATATTATAGCTTTTACTTGGCCCATAATGATAAAATTAATGCATTGGAACCGTGAACGCAATAATAGTTCTAAACATGATTGGTAAAAAAAATTTTAAGATTTTAGGTAAAACAAAATCAAATTTTAGGGCAACATATATCTACAATGTTTGCAAAACACTTCTGTCTTGTTCATTCTCTGCAGAATGGAGTTCCTAACCGTAAGCCATAGCAGTTTCTTAATTGGGATGTCGTGCCTCGTTGCGCTGGTAGCAGGATTCACTGGCCTCTCACTAACACGCGATCTATCGCAAAAGCCAATGTTCCAAAAGAAGATTGCGATTGCTCTTGCTGCGATTGCTTTGGGGGGCGGCATCTGGGCAATGCATTTTGTAGCAATGTTGGGCTTGAAGCTACCTATACTATTTTATTACGATGCTGCAATTACGCTCGTTTCAGCCCTATCAGCAATTCTTCTTGTTGGTGCCGCTCTTATCCTTTTGCATTTCGCCGAACGCACACCAATTATTATTTCAATTGCTGGTAGCATCGTTGGCATTGGAATATTAGCAATGCACTATATTGGCATGGCGGGGTTAGAGTTGTGTCGGGCAATCTACACGACATCAGGTGTTATCTACTCATCTTTTGCAGGAGTTGGTCTTTGCATTTTGGCATTCTGGATTACCTACGGCCAAAGGACAAACCGTAACATCGTTTTAGGAACAATCTGCTTTGCTATAGCAGTTTGTTCAGTGCATTTTTTGGCAGTATCGGGCACGAATTTTGTAACCACCCCAAGCCTTCCCGAATTTGGGCCAACAATAAGCAACGAGGTCTTAGCGCTAGTTGTAATCTTTTTCAGTTTTGTAATTTTCGGTGCATGCCTTTGGGTAAGTGTCACTTACCTCGTTGCACCGAACGGTGAAACGAAAATCGGTGACCCTCTAAACGTAACACAGGAGCTAATAGAAGACGTACAAATCCCCTGCGAACGAGATGGTAGAAAAATTTTCATATGGTCAAGCGATGTCCATTTTGTAAGGGCTGATGGCCACTACACACAAATCTACAAAAATAATGAGCGATTATTTTGCGTTTGGCCTATCACCGAAGCAACAAAACGTCTGTTGCCCGTCGGCTTCATTCAAAGTCATAGAAGCTACTTAATCAATCCAGCCCGTGTCGCCCACTTTGAACGTATCAAAGACAAAGGAAGTTGTGTCTTCAAAGGCACTGATTCACCACCTGCACCAGTAAGTCGATCAAAACTTAAGGCTGTCCAAGACGCCTTGACAGCGCAGATTGGCGCAGTTCGTGCAAAATAGATCGCAATTCGTGCAAAAAATCTGCTGTTCATTTAATATGTGAAGCAGAACCGCCATCAAACATGCCAATGTTCAATCAGCCAGAAAAAAGCTTCTAGAGAGGACAGCTAATGATTCCAGCAGCATTTGAATATTACCGCCCACAAGATATGGCTGGAGTCTTTGCCATACTGCAGGAACATGGAGATGATGCGCGGGTTATGGCGGGTGGGCACAGCCTTATCCCCATGATGAAACTTCGTATGGCGGACGTTCCACACTTGATCGATTTACAAGATGTTGGAGGTATGTCCGATGTAACTATCGTCAGCCATGAAGTTCGTATTGGGGCAATGGTCACGCAAGCGGATATTATTGATAATACTGAATTAACAGCAGTAGTTCCCATCCTTCGAGAGGCCGCGTTACAGATTGCAGATCCACAGGTGCGCTACATGGGGACAGTGGGCGGAAATATTGCCAATGGTGATCCAGGAAACGATATGCCTGGATTAATGCAGTGCATGGACGCGACCTTCACTCTCGTCGGGCCAAATGGCGAACGTGGCGTTCAAGCGCGCGATTTTTATGAAGCAGCTTATATAACGGCTCGTGAAGATGATGAAATTTTAACAGCTGTCACAATTCCATTGCACAGTGGTGGATATGCGTACGAAAAACAAAAACGCAAAATCGGAGATTATGCAACAGCGGCAGCAGCAGTGCAAATTACCAAGGATAATGGAAGCTGCGCATCAGCGGCAATTGCCATGACAAACCTTAGCGACACGCCTGTCTACTCTGAAGCAGCGGGTGTAGCTCTGGTTGGCGGAACCCTAGATGATACTTCGTTGAAAGCCTCTGTTGCGGCGATGTTAAATGACATCGACCCTACAGAAGATAATCGCGGACCCATCGCATTCAAAAAACACGTGGCTGGTGTCATCCTGCGCCGCGCAATCGAACGCGCTTGGTCGCGGACATAGGGAGTACACCATGTCAAACAAAATGCACATTAAATTAAACGTAAACGGTAAAGACGAAGAGTTCTTGGCAGAACCACGCGAATTACTTATTTATACTCTGCGGGAACGACTGAATATAACAGGGCCACACATCGGTTGTGAAACATCACACTGTGGCGCTTGCACTGTCACAATTGATGGTAAATCAGTGAAATCCTGCACAATGTTCGCAGCTCAAGCGAGCGGCAAATCAGTGACTACTGTAGAAGGTATTGGTGGACCAGACGCATTGCATCCGTTGCAAGAGGCATTCAAAGAACATCATGGCTTGCAGTGTGGCTATTGCACTCCGGGGATGATCATCCGAGCTCAAAAGCTACTAGAAGAAATTCCAAATCCATCTGAAGAAGAAATTCGCTTTGGCATGTCTGGCAATATTTGCCGCTGCACAGGCTACCAGAACATTGTGAAATCCATTCAAGCAGCCGCGGCTGAAATGAATGCAGCCAAGGAGGCCGCAGAATGAAAGATGAAGTCACCCGCGAAGAACGCATAGATAATCTCAAGGGCATGGGCTGCTCTCGCAAAAGGGTTGAGGATGCCCGTTTTACTCAAGGCAAAGGTAATTATGTAGATGATATAAAACTAGACGGCATGCTGTTTGGAGACTTCGTACGATCACCATATGCGCACGCCCGTATAAAGAGCATTGACACAGCCGCAGCATTGAAAGTGCCTGGAGTTCTTGCTGTGTTAACTGCGGCTGATCTTGAACCGTTAGGTTTACACTGGATGCCGACCCTTGCAGGTGACAAGCAAATGGTGCTGGCTGATGGAAAGGTACTTTTTCAGGGTCAAGAGGTCGCCTACGTGGTAGCAGAAGATCGCTATGCAGCTGCAGATGGTATCGAAGCTGTAGAAGTTGATTATGAGGAACTAACTGTTCTGGTAAACCCTTTTGAGTCATTACAGTCCGATATTATTCTGCGCGAAGACTTAGTTGCTGAAGATGGCTCCATACCGGCGGGAGCTCACGGCCCTCGCAAGCATCATAACCATATTTTTACGTGGGATGCAGGAGACAAGTTGCCAACGGAAGAGGTCATTGCAAACGCTGAAGTTGTTGCGGAAGAGTCCATGTACTACCACCGCACTCACCCCTGCCCATTAGAAACTTGTGGCTGTGTGGCATCAATGGACAAAGTTAACGGAAAACTGACGCTTTGGGGTACATTTCAAGCACCACACGCCATTAGAACAGTTGTTTCTTTGATTTCTGGCATCGAAGAGCACAACATCAGAGTAGTTTCTCCAGATATTGGTGGTGGATTTGGCAATAAGGTTGGCGCTTATCCAGGTTATGTCTGCTCCGTCGTTGCATCCATTGTCACGGGAAAGCCAGTTAAGTGGATTGAAGACCGTATGGACAATCTTATGACCACAGCATTTGCTCGAGACTACCACATGACTGGCAAAATAAGTGCGACTAAAGACGGCAAAATTACAGGGTTAAAGTGTCATGTAACCGCGGATCATGGTGGCTTTGACGCCTGTGCTGACCCAACCAAATTTCCAGCAGGCTTCATGAACATTTGCACTGGATCATATGACATACCCACTGCTTATCTGGAAGTAGATGGTGTCTATACCAATAAGGCACCAGGCGGCGTAAGTTATCGTTGTTCCTTCCGCGTAACTGAGGCTGTATATTTCATTGAACGGATGATTGAAGTCCTTGCCATTGAGTTGAATATGGACTCCGCAGAGTTGCGACGGATTAACTTCATCAAAAAAGAGCAATTCCCATATACAGCCGCACTTGGATGGGAGTATGACAGTGGCGATTATCATACCGCTTGGGATAAAGCGCTAAAAACTGTAGACTATGATGGGCTTCGCGCTGAGCAAACTAAGCGCGTTGAAGACTTCAAAGCTGGAAAAACCCGAACATTAATGGGAATTGGTCTCAGCTTCTTCACCGAAATTGTTGGAGCTGGGCCTGTAAAGAATTGTGATATTCTGGGACTTGGCATGTTCGACAGTTGTGAAATCCGCATTCATCCAACAGGATCTGCCATCGCGCGCTTAGGGACTATTTCGCAAGGTCAGGGCCACGCAACAACTTTTGCGCAGATCCTTGCCTCTGAGATTGGATTACCTGCGGACAGCATAACTGTTGAAGAAGGCGATACTGATACAGCCCCCTATGGACTGGGCACCTACGGGTCGCGCTCCACTCCTGTTGCTGGTGCAGCAACGGCAATGGCTGGACGAAAAATTCGTGCCAAGGCACAGATGATAGCCGCTTACCTTCTTGAAGTGCATGACAACGACGTAGAGTTCGACGTCGACCGGTTTATTGTAAAGGGTGCTCCAGAGAAGTTCAAAACTATGAAAGAGATTGCCTTTGCTGCATATAATCAGGCAATTCCAGGCATTGAACCAGGTCTTGAGGCAGTCAGCTACTACGACCCACCCAACATGACCTATCCATTTGGAGCCTACGTCTGTGTAATGGATATAGACGTTGATACTGGCGTGACCGAAATTCGACGCTTTTATGCACTGGACGATTGTGGAACTCGGATCAACCCGATGATTATCGAAGGTCAAGTGCATGGTGGCCTGACGGAAGCACTCGCTGTCGCACTAGGTCAAGAAATTGCCTACGATGACATGGGAAATTGCAAAACAGGAACGTTGATGGACTTCTTTCTTCCAACTGCTTGGGAAGTGCCCAACTATGAGACAGACTTCACCGTCACCCCAAGCCCACATCATCCAATTGGAGCAAAAGGTGTTGGCGAAAGCCCTCACGTAGGGGGTGTGCCTTGTTTTTCAAACGCAGTACAGGATGCGTTCCGCCCCTTTGGGAACCGGCACACAAACATGCCGCATGACCATTGGCGAATTTGGAAAATGGCCAATGAACTAGGTTTACACGACTAGATTTTTGGTTTGGGCACCTAGTACTTTAGGTACCCAAACCCTTTGGAATATAAAAATGACTTGGAACAATCTTCAAACGGCTTTGGCCGATAGCGGCTATATAGCATCCGACGATCTCAGTGTTGCGATCCATTTGTCAATTACCCTTGGCCGACCCTTATTATTAGAAGGGGCTGCTGGTGTGGGTAAAACTCAACTTGCTAGTAGTTTAGCCACACAAAGGAGTAGTAGATTAATTCGTTTGCAATGCTATGAAGGCCTAGATGCTGCGCAAGCAATCTACGAATGGAATTATCAACGACAATTACTCTCGATCCGTGCTGCTGCTGAAGATGGGGAAACCGGCCAATCTGTTGAGGCACGCATATTCTCACGAGAATTCTTGCTGGAACGTCCCTTGCTCGCTGCCATAACTCAAAAAACCCCCCCCGTTTTGCTCATCGATGAAATTGATCGCGCCGATGAAGAATTTGAAGCCTACCTTCTTGAGATTCTTTCTGAATTTCAAGTTACAATCCCAGAGTTAGGTACCATCACAGCCACCTCTAAGCCCATCGTAATTCTGACATCGAACGGCACGCGGGATCTGTCAGACGCACTGCGACGTAGGTGCCTTTATGCTTATGTGGATTATCCAAGCCGCGAAACAGAACTTGCTATTTTAAGCGCTCGTTGTCCTGCGGTCGAAACACGCCTAGGAGTTCAAATCGTTGGTTTTGTGCAAAAACTTCGCGAAGAAGACTTGGAGAAAGTTCCTGGTATTGCCGAAACTCTTGATTTTGCAGCTGCCTTAATGGGGCTCGGCATTGCCGACCTCACCTCAAACCCTGCAGCATTACAAAACACGCTTAGCACGCTCCTAAAAACACAAAGTGACCGAGCTCATATTACATCAGAGGTAGCAGGACGAATTGCTGGGCGTTCCGTATGAGCCGCGTAACCCGTTTTGCTGCCCGAGACCCCGGACCAGCAGCGAGAATTTCAGGTTTTATAGCGCATCTACGCGATAATGGCATGCGCTTAGGTGTTGCAGAGACCAGTTTGGCTCTGTCTGCATTATGTGAAGTTGAAGCCATTTCGCCAGAAACTAGCCACCAAGCCTTGAAGGCTGTTTGCACCAGCTGCAAGGAAGAAGCTGAAAAGTTTGGTGCGCTGTTTGATAGCTATTGGATGGATATGGGCCGCGTGAAGCAAAAAATTGTCCAAACAGCCGCTAGTAATGGCAGCGATTGCGTGCATTCTTCGCGCGATGCCCACGACGAGGATGGTAAAGGCTCCGGATCTGCCAGTACACCAGACGGAAGCGATGGCCAAGCAGAAAGCGACGGCGAAGGTCTTTTGATAGCGACTAAAGTTTCCAATTTAATGCACAAGGATTTGCGTGACATCGTAGACACTGACGATATTGCAGAGGCTGAAAAAGTTGCGCGCAAGCTTGGTGCTGCGCTCCGAGATCGTCGATCTCGTCGCCGTGTCGCAGCACTCAAGGGCGACCGACTACATTTTCGCAAGATTATCAGAGCTAGCCTAGCCTCTGGAGGTGAGCCGTTAAAACTGATGAAAAAACACCGCCCAGATCGTCCGCGAAAGATCGTTGCATTATGTGATGTGTCTGGTTCAATGACAATCTATTCAAAGGTCTTTTTAGCTTTTCTCATGGGCCTCATGAAAGGTGATCCCACAGCTGACGCCTACCTTTTCCATACGCGACTTGTGCGTATTACTGAGGCTCTACGGGACAAAGACACGATGCGAGCGGTTGGTCGTATGTCCTTAATGGCAGATGGCTTTGGAGGCGGGTCTCAGATAGGTCCATCCATAGCACGCTTTGCAAAAAGCTATGCAAAACGGTTTGTCGATGGACGCAGCGTTGTGCTGATCCTCTCTGATGGCTATGATACATCCCCCCCAGCTGTAATGGGTTCAGCTTTAGCCCACCTCAAAAAACGAGGTTGTAAAATAATCTGGTTGAACCCGCTAAAAGGATGGCGAGATTACGCCCCTGTAGCCGATGGAATGACTGCAGCCTTACCATATCTTGATTTATTCTGTGCAGCTAATACGTTGGCCGATCTTTCAGTTTTGGATCGTGAGGTAATTTCAATATGACCCCAGCAGAGTTCTTATCCGAAGACATGGCTGATGCAGTCCAAGAGTTACGCAGTAAGGCAGAACCTTTTGCATTCGCAACAATCGTGCGCACTGCCGGCGCCACTGCGGCAAGACCAGGAGCAAAAGCCTTACTAGACGCTGATGGAACAATTGTGCACGGTTGGCTTGGCGGTGGGTGCACAAAAGGAGCAGTACAAAAAGCTGCATTGTCAGCTTTGCGCAGCGGTCAACCACAATTGGTTTCCATAGCTCCAGAGGAATTGTTGGCACAAAAAGGTATTAATTCAGGCGATGAATTAGATGGGGTAAAGTTCACCCGCAATGGTTGCCCATCTAAAGGTAGCATTGATATTTTTATTGAGCCTTGCTTACCGATACCCCAGCTAGTTATTTTAGGAAAATCTCCCGTGGCAAATGCTTTAGCCAACTTAGCTCCACAGTTCCATTGGGCTGTTTCTACTAATTTAAATGAAGATAAATTGACCCCAGTGAAACCCTCACAATTCATTGTTGTCGCAACACAAGGACAAGGCGATATTCAGGCACTCAAACAAGCTTTAGATAACCATAGACAGTACGTGGCTTTCGTGGGTAGCAAACGAAAGTATGAAGTGTTGGCATCAGAATTAATCAAAGGCGGCGCTAGTGCCAATAATGTGCATTCCGTAAATGCACCAGCTGGGCTGGACTTGGGAGCAGTAACCCCAGAAGAAATCGCATTATCTATTCTGGCAGAACTTGTTCGGGCGCGTCGTGCGAAGATCGACATCAACGATGTTTGACAATGCTTCAATTGTTTTAGTTAACGGCAAACCAACTGCAGTGCCACACGAATTAAAAGTGCAAGCAAACATAGACTAGAAGTGAGCTTATTTAATATAAATTAATTTAAGAAATACCTACTCAAGATCCAAATATACATTGCAAGTAGATCAACGATTGGTCCTCAGCAAGCTGACAAAATTAAATCCCATTATTATTAATAAAAGGACAAACCAAATGGAACTCTCAGACGAGATAGTCATCAACGCCCCCAAAGATCGAGTTTATGCCGCGCTAAACGACCCTGAAATCTTGAGGCTATGCATTCCAGGTTGTGAAGAACTGATCAAACATTCAGATACCGAACTTGAAGCAAAAGTAGTTTTAAAAGTTGGCCCAGTAAAGGCTCGCTTTAATGGCGACGTCCAACTTATTACTGAGGGTGCACCTCACAAGTTTTCATTAACTGGACAGGGTAATGGAGGAGCTGCTGGTTATGCGAAAGGCGGTGCGGACGTTACTCTAACCGCCGATGGAAATAAAACCATCCTCAGATATGAAGCCAAAGCCAACATTGGCGGTAAGCTTGCGCAGCTTGGCAGCCGTCTAATCCAAAGTACAGCAAAAAAGCTCGCAGCTAAATTTTTCCAAACCTTCGCCGATCAAGTTAGTGGTGAGATAACTCATTAATCATTCATTCTCTTGAAGCTAATATTTACAAAATGGATACAGCCAATAAGATTTTGACTGAGTCTACCCCTATTAAGCCCTACTTTGAAATAAATTTTTTTCCATTCTACTCAAGACAAACTGACTGACCGAGCAAAATAATCGTATTTTATTGGCCATTTATACCCATTTACCATGTCATAAATAAAAAAATGGTAATTTATGACATGTTTGAGCCATTTTAACCGCCACAACGTGTCACTTTTAACCATAGGTGATATGGGGTTTTCGCGTGTCTTGAGGCCGTCCCTCCGGAACTGATTAACTCACCAAACCACTGTTCATTTAAATAGCACTACGTATCAGGTCGATAGAACAGCTGTTATG
>Ga0066605_10001021_pt1 | contig 18754 bp, 18 predicted proteins | sample SaaInlLV_DNA_10m_FD_60385 | JGI IMG/M metagenome (GOLD analysis project Ga0066605, IMG submission 60385) | Marine microbial communities from expanding oxygen minimum zones in the Saanich Inlet - SI075_LV_DNA_10m | ecosystem: Environmental > Aquatic > Marine > Unclassified | place: British... | reverse complement strand
TTTTCCTTTTCCAATTTCTAGTGATTGATCTGTTACAAACTCTTCAATAGCTGATTTTCCTCTTGGAAACCTTACACATACTGGCCCATCAAACTCAAGAGAAAAATTAAGGGCCTTGTACATTTCAATTGAGGAGCTTGGCGCCATAATAACAATATTTGGAATACATCTCAAAAAACTTAAGTCAAAAATACCAGCATGTGTTGCACCATCGGCTCCAACAAGACCTGCCCGATCAATAGCAAAAATAACATTTAAATTTTGTAACGCGATATCATGAATAAATTGGTCATAACCACGCTGTAAGAATGTTGAATAGATTGCCACAACTGGCTTTAATCCTTTAGTTGCCATTCCTCCAGCAAGCGTGACAGCATGTTGCTCTGCAATCGCCACATCTATGAAGCGTTCAGGAAAGTTTTTTTCAAAATTAACCATGCCTGACCCTTCCGACATTGCTGGAGTTATTCCAATTACTCTTTCATCATTCTGGGCGCTATTACACAACCATTCTCCAAAAACTTTGCTGTAGCTTGGAAAGTTGTTAGAAGAACTTGATGGCGGAGAAATTCCATGAAACTTTAATGGATTTTGCTCTGCAGCTTCTAGCCCATGACCTTTTTTAGTAATGATATGGAGAATTCGAGGATTTTCGATATTTTTTAAATTTTGTAAAGCTTTAATTAATGCGGGAATATCATGACCATCAATTGGCCCAAAATACTCTATCCCAAGCTCTTCAAATAACGTTCCTGGAAGAAACATTCCTTTTAGATGCTCCTCTGAGCGTTTAGCAAATTTTTGGACACGTGGTAATCTTTCTAAGAACTCAAGAGACTTTGACTTCATAGTTGAGTATATTTTTCCAGAAATAAGCCTAGTAAGGTATTTACTCAAAGCCCCAACATTCTGAGAAATCGACATGTCATTGTCATTAAGAATGATAAGCAGATTAACATTAGTATCACCTGCATGATTCATGGCCTCAAATGACATGCCCCCACTTAATGCTCCGTCTCCAATAACTGCTATTGAAGTGTCAGATTTTTGTTGTAATTTGTTAGCAATTGCAATACCAAGGGCCGCACTTATTGAGGTCGATGAATGACCAGCTCCAAAAGCATCATGTTCACTTTCACTTCTTTTCGTAAAGCCAGATAAGCCATCTTTTTGACGCAGAGTTGACATTAAATCTCTTCTTCCAGTTAGGATCTTGTGAGTATATGCTTGATGACCAACATCCCAAACAAAGGTATCGTTAGGAGTGTCAAACACATAATGCATTGCAAGGGTTAATTCAATAGTTCCAAGATTTGAGCTTAGATGCCCGCCAGTTTGTTCAATACTCTCTATTAAGAATAATTTAATCTCCAAAGCAAGATCATTTAATTCTTCAATACTTAGTTTTTTTATGTCACTTGGCTTAAGAATATTATTTAGCATTATTGAGTTAAACTGAATTATCGATGCTCATCGAGCAAAAGAAAAATATTATACACTTTTCAGTATTAACAATAGTGGAGCCCTAATGTAGTTTTTATCTTTATTTAAAAGGTTAAATAGTAAAAAAAGAATACAACTGACTAGTAAAATTAACGCACTACTTTTTCATTTGTGAATTATGCTCACTATTTGCGCTTTATATAAGTTTACTCGTCTAGATGATTTTGAAGAAATTCAAGGTCCTCTTAAAATTTTTTTAGACTCGCTCAATATTAGAGGTACTTTATTATTAGCTAAAGAGGGGGTCAATGGAACGATTGCTGGTGATAATGATAGCATTATGAAATCTCTTGATTATCTTAAAAAAGATGAGAGACTAGTTGGCTTGGAGTATAAATTTTCTTATAGCGAGAAGCCTCCATTTAAAAGACTTAAGGTTAAGTTAAAAAAAGAGATAGTGACGTTAGGGATATCAAATATAGATCCTATATTTTCTTCTGGTACTTATGTTAAGCCAGTGGATTGGAATGAGCTTATTAATGATCCTGACGTTGTTTTAATTGATACTCGAAATAATTATGAATTTGAAATAGGCAGTTTTAAGGGTTCTATTAATCCAAATACTGAGACTTTTCGAGAGTTCCCAGCCTATACGAAAAATAATTTAGAAAAATATCGAGACAAAAAAATTGCCATGTTTTGTACTGGTGGTATACGCTGTGAAAAATCTACCGCATATTTAAAATCTAAAGGCTTTGAAAATGTTTTTCATCTTCAAGGTGGAATTTTAAAATATCTTGAAGAAGTTAAAGAAGATGAAAGTTTATGGGAAGGCGAGTGCTTTGTTTTTGATGATAGAGTTGCTGTGAAACATAATCTTGAGCTTGGAAAATATGACCAGTGCCATGCCTGTAGATTTCCGATTACTGATGAAGATAAAGAGCATCCTCATTATGAAAAAGGAGCATCCTGTCCAAGGTGTTATGGAAAAAAAAACTCGTCACAAGTTAGTCGTTACCGTGAAAGAGAAAAACAGGTGCAGCTTGCAAAGAGTCGCGGAGAATCACACATAGGTGATGATGCTAACAAAGTAATTGCAAAATACAATAAATACAATTAAATTAATGCTGATATTAGCATTACATCGATTTTTTATAGTTCTATATAATTACCACTTCTAATTAGGATTGACAAATGTTTGAGCGCAAAGACATTGCTAAATTAAAAAAAGATATAGTTCTTGATATAGAGTTATTTAATTCAAATCTAAAACTGCACACTCGATGGGGCACTTTTAGTCCTCGAGCCCTTGATGATGGTACTAAGCTTTTGATGAAGTACTTTAGTGCTGATATTGATGATGTTTGTTTAGATTTAGGGTGTGGTTATGGCCCTATTGGCCTAGCGCTAGCAAAACACTGTACTAGGGGAGAAGTTCACATGGTTGATAAAGACTTTGTTGCAGTGGATCTTGCAAACTACAATGCAAAACTTAATAACATTGTTAATGCAAAAGCGTACCTTTCAGATGCTTTTTTGCAAGTCCCTAGTGATATCAAATTTAATCAAATCGTTTCAAATATCCCAGCTAAAGTTGGACGTGAGCAACTCTCAATAATTCTTTATGATGCTCTGGACGCTCTCAAACCTGGCGGCGTGATTACTGTCGTTACAATCAATGGACTTAAAGACTTTATAAAAAATAACTTTAAATCGGTTTTTGGCAATTATAAAAAAATTAAACAAGGGCAAAAGTATGTAATCTCACAGGCAATTAAGCAATAATTGTTTTACAAATCTTTGTAGATTTGTAAATACTATACTAAAATAGTAAAAAAAACTTTTGGAGTATTAAATTGGACGTATTAGAAAAAATTCAAAAACAAGTTGATAGTGCTGCGATAGTTATCTACATGAAAGGAACGCCTCAGTTTCCTCAGTGTGGTTTCTCAGCTCGTGCATCTCAAACATTAGCTTCAACGGGCGTTGAGTTTGCGTTTGTTAACATCTTTGAAGACCAAGAGGTTTTTCAAAGCCTACCTGACTTTGCTGACTGGCCAACATTTCCCCAAATATATTTCAATTCTGAATTAGTTGGTGGTGGTGATATTATTCTTGAAATGGCAGAGCAAGATACATTGAAAGAGGCTATGGAAGAGGCTGTAGAAAAGTATAACGGCTAAAAAAATAATTAGCTATAAGGTTCTTAACCTGTAACCATTTTCTTTAAGCCAATGCTTAGCTTCTTTATAGTTAGGCATAATTTCTTCAACTGCACTCCAAAAATTTGCTGAATGGTTTTTATGAGTGGTGTGTACTAATTCATGAATAATGACATAGTCAATTACTTTTAATGGTGCCATAATGAGAAGAAAATTTAGGTTGATATTGTTTCTGGAAGAGCAAGATCCCCAGAGCGTTCTCTGCTCTTTAATCCTCACTTGATTGACCTGTAAATTATGTTTTTCGGCAAAATAAAATAGTCGTGGAACTGCAACTTCTTTAAACTTATTTTTGTACCAAGTTTTTAAAGATTTATTGGTTTTTTCCTTATTTTGAAGATCAGCTACAAATTCCTTGCCATTAAAAGAAATCTTTATAGCGTAATTATCATTTTTTACTGGAAAAAGTGCCCCAAGATATAGAAGCATATTCTTATCTTTTCCTGCTTCTTCAACGCGGGCCATTATTGCTGACTGATTTCTTGTAATCCAACTCTCTTTTTCATTAATAAAATTTTGAATTTTTTGATCCGATATTCGATTTGGTGCGCGCACAATTAATTCAGCACTTTCATTAATTGAAATGCTTAATGTTTTTCTGTTGCTTCTAATAATTTTGTCAGGCAGCATAGAGGCAATGAGTATTCATATCTATCAATCAACCCACTTTCTGGCATTTTCAAACATCCTCATCCAGGGCGACCTTTCTTGCCATCCATCAGGATGCCATGAGTTTTGAATCGCTCTAAAAACTCTTTCAGGATGTGGCATCATAATTGTTATTCTTCCTGAGTCATCACACATACTTGCAATACCATCTTCAGATCCATTTGGGTTGTGTGGGTAGGTTTGGGTTTTATTGCCTGAGTAATCAACGTAATGCATAGAAATATTACTCTTACTTTGCTTAGAGGTAAATTTTACCCTTCCTTCTCCATGGGCAATTGCTATTGGCATAATAGAGCCTTCCATTCCATTAAAAAGTATGGAGTTAGTTGGTTCAATTTTAACGCTTGTAAAGCGCGCTTCAAATTGCTCTGAAGTGTTTTTTTCAAATAAAGGCCAACTCTGTGAGCCAGGAATAATTTCTTTTAAATTGGAAACCATTTGGCAGCCGTTACAAACTCCAAGAGTAAAGCTATCAGTTCTGGAAAAATATTCTGAAAACTCATCTTTTGCCCTACTATTTAGAAGAATAGAGTTTGCCCAGCCCCTTCCTGCACCTAAAACATCGCCATAGGAAAAGCCACCACATGCCGCTAAACCTTGGAATTTTTTTAATGCTATCTTTCCAGAAAGGATTTCACTCATATGGACATCATAAGCATCAAAGCCAGCCTGTGTAAAAGCAGCAGCCATTTCAACATGACCATTGATGCCTTGCTCTCTTAAAATAGCAATTTTTGGCTTTACTTTAGTATTTAAATATGGCGCACTTATCGATTCATTTATATCAAAAGTCGTCTTAACTTTTAAGCCATCAGAAATTTTTAGTAACTCCTTATTTTCTGACTCTGAGCATATTGGATTATCTCGAAGCTTAGAAATTTCAAAAGAGGTTGATGACCATTCTTTATGAAGATTCTTTCTCAGTTCGCGAAATACTAACCTCTTTTCTTGATAGATTAAAATTTCATCAGTATTATTTACCTTAGCAATAGGCCTAGTGAAATTTTTAAGGCCAATGTCTTCAAGGTCTTTGAGAACTATAGATTTATTTATAATTGGGATTTGAATAATACAGCCCAACTCTTCATTAAAGAGTTCATTTATAGTATTGGTGCCAATGATCTCCATACCACAATGAGATGCAAATGCCATTTCAAATAAAGTTGTAATAACGCCTCCATCAGAGCGATCATGATAAGCGCTAATTAACTTTTCTTTATTAAACTTATTTATTAATGAAAAGAATTTGGCAAATAAAATTGGATCATCAAGATCTGGAGAGGTTTTTCCAACCTGGTTGTAAACTTGTGCTAAACAAGATCCACCCATTCTATTTCTTCCTAGTCCTAGGTCAATTAAAAAAAGCTCTGAATCAATTTTGGTATCAAGTAAGGGTGTGATTTGTAGTCTTGCATCAGGTATTTTTGAGAATGCACTAATTATTAAGGACAGGGGAGCTGTAACTGATTTTTCATCTCCATTTTCATTCCATGTGCTTTTCATAGACATTGAATCTTTGCCAACGGGTATTGTTAGTCCTAATTTGGGACAAAGCTCAATGCCAATTGCTTTAACAGCTTCATAAAGCTTTGCATCTTCACCTGGAAATCCACTTGCACACATCCAGTTAGCCGAGAGATTGATGTGACTTATGTCTTCAATATAGGCGCTGAGTAGGTTAGTCAATGCTTCTCCAATACTCATTCTTGCCGCTGCCGCTGCATTAATAAGGGACAAAGGCGTTTTTTCACCAATTGACATGGCTTCGCCTTGGTATCCAGAATAGTCTGCTAATGAAATAGCACAATCTGCTACAGGCACTTGCCATGGTCCAATCATTTGATCTCTGGCAATGAGTCCAGTAACTGAGCGATCAGCAATAGTTATTAGGAAATTTTTGCTTGCAACTGTAGGAAGTTTTAAAAGGCGACTAATAGCTTCATTAAGATTTATTGTACTGTTATTAAATTCCTTCTCATTATTTGGAAGTGATGACACATTTTTGAAAGTTTTTGGTGTTGATCCAAAGAGTAAAGACATTTCAAGGTCAATTGGATTATTCTTAAAGTGAGAGTCTTCAAGAGTTAAATGTTGATTATCGGTTGCATTTCCTAAGACAGCAAAAGGCGCCCTTTCTTTGATACATATTTGACGAAATAAATCAACGCTCTCTTCCTTAATCGCAAGAACATATCTTTCTTGAGACTCATTGCACCATATCTCAAGTGGAGACATTTTTGTTTCGTCATTTGGTATTGATCTTAGTTGAAGATTAGCACCTTTTTGAGAGTCATTGACTAGTTCAGGGATGCCATTTGAAAGCCCGCCCGCACCAATGTCATGGATTGAAACAATTGGATTTTTGTTACCTAAGTGAATGCAAGAATTAATAACTTCTTGGGCGCGTCTTTGCATCTCTGGGTTTGCTCTTTGAACTGAAGCAAAGTCAAGCTCTTGGCTCTGATCTCCACTACCCACACTTGATGCAGCGCCACCACCTAAGCCAATTAACATAGCAGGACCACCAAGAACTATGAGAACATCTCCATCAGAAATTGAGCCTTTTTCGACATGGTCTTCTCTTATATTTCCAAGGCCACCAGCGAGCATAATTGGTTTGTGATAGCCTCTAATTTCATTATTTTCAGTTTTTTGCTCATATGTCCTAAAATATCCACAAGTATTTGGCCTGCCAAATTCATTATTAAATGAAGCAGCACCAAGAGGCCCATCAATCATAATTTCAAGAGCAGATGCAATTTGACTTGGCTTGCCGTAATCTTTTTCCCAGGGGTTGATTGAATTTGGTATTTTTAAGTTTGAAACTGAAAATCCACTAAGACCTACTTTTGGTTTTGACCCTCTTCCTGTTGCACCTTCATCCCTAATTTCTCCTCCCGATCCGGTTGCAGCTCCGGGCTCCGGAGCAATTGCCGTAGGGTGGTTGTGAGTTTCTACTTTAATTAATATCGCTTTTTCTGCACTTGATGTTGTATAAAGACCTTCATGGTTGGGCTCAAAAAAACTTGATTTATAGCCACTCATAACAGCTGAATTATCACTATAGACTGATAGAAGACCTTTTGGACTTTTATGATAAGTATTCTTAATCATGTCAAATAGTGAGATTGCTTGTTTTTCTGAATCGATGGTCCAGTCTGCATTAAAAATTTTATGTCTACAATGCTCTGAATTAGCTTGAGCAAACATCATTAGCTCAATGTCTCTGGGATTTCTTTCTAGCTTATAAAAGTTATCAAACAAATAATTCATTTCACCATCGCTAAGGGCAAGACCTAATTCAACATTTGCACTAATGATTGCAGATTTTCCATCTTTAAGGATGTCTATACTTTTGTATGAATTTGGCTTTAATTTGTCAAATAATAAGCTTGAATCATCAATATTTTTAAGATGAGATTCAGTCATCCTATCCATTACAAAGTTAAGAATATCCTCTAATTCTTCAGATTTAATTTTTTGGCTAAAATGATAAATAATTCCTCGTTCAATTCTTTTGATTTCATGAAGACTGCAAAGCTGACAAATATCAGTTGCCTTTGAGGACCATGGCGATATGGTTCCAATCCTAGGAATTATTATAATTTTTTGAAGTGAGTTAGAAGTGTTTGATTGAGGAGAATAACTTAATAGTTTCTCAAGAATTAATTGACTTTTATTGTTAAGCTTAGAGCCTGTTTCAATAAAATGAATGTATTCCGAAGATAATAGTTTTATATGTGGAAAAGTGGAATTTATTTTTTCATTGAGATCCCTGACTTTAAAATTTCGAAGTGCTTGAATTCCCGAATGAAATGAAATCATAGTTCAGACATTAATTCGTCTGAAATTTCAGCGTTATGATAGACCTCCTGGGTGTCATCAAGGTCTTCAAGCCAGTCTATGAGTTTAATAAATTTCTCAGCATCTTCCATATTAAGCTCAATACGGCTTGCTGGCTCCATAGTAATTTGAGAGTGATTGGGTGTTAAGTTACTCGCAATGAGTGCATCTTTAACAGGAAAAAAACTATCTGGACTAGTTACTACGTCAATAGAGCCATCATCATTGACAATAATATCTTCAGCTCCAGATTCTAAAGCAACCTCCATAATTTCATCCTCATCTCCTGAGGCGAAGCTTATAAAGCCTTGTTTTGTGAACATGTATGCGACTGACCCATCAGTTCCTAAATTACCTCCATGCTTTGAAAAAGCATGCCTAACATCTGAGACAGTGCGATTTTTATTATCAGTGAGGCAATCGACCATGATGGCAGTTCCTCCTAATCCATAGCCCTCATAACGTATTTCTTCATAATTATCACCCTCTAAATCACCTGAGCCTCTCTTAACCGCATTTTCTATCGTGTCACGCTTCATATTTGCTGCTAGAGATTTATCAATAATAGCGCGCAGAGAAGGATTATTTTCTAGAACACCACCACCTTTTTTTGCCGCAATAACAATCTCTTTAATGAGCTTAGTGAATACTTTTCCGCGCTTAGCATCCTGCGCTCCTTTCCTGTGCTGAATGTTGTGCCATTTACTATGTCCTGCCATATCTGTTTAATTTCTCCAAAAAATTACTTAGTAAATTCTAGTAAGCGATGAATTGAGTGTTGTGCTTTTTCTATGATTTGAGTACTGATACGAATTTCATTTTTACCTGTACTTAAAGTATCAAGACATTTTTCAAGTGTATTCATTGCCATCCAATTGCAATGAGCACACGATTCACAGTCCGCACCTTCGCCCATAGTTGGAGCCTCAATAAATTTTTTATTTGGCGCTATTTCCTTCATTTTATGAAAAATACCATTATCAGTAGCAACGATAAACATATTTTCAGGCCTTGAGGCTGCAGCATTAATTAGTTGAGTTGTCGAGCCAACAACATCTGCAAGTGCGATAACATCCTTTGGCGATTCAGGATGCACCAGAACTCCAGCCTCTGGGTGGAGTTGCATTAACCTTTTAAGGCCTTCAGCTTTAAACTCTTCATGAACAATACATGCCCCATCCCACATAAGCATTTCAATTCCAGTTTTGGACTGCACATAATGGCCTAGGTGTTTGTCTGGAGCCCAAAGAACTTTTTTTCCTTCGCTGTGAAGTTTCTCAACGACTTTTAGTGCACTTCCTGAAGTAACAACCCAGTCAGCTCGTGCTTTAACCTCAGCTGAAGTGTTTGCATAAACAACAACAACATGATCAGGGTTCTGGTCACAAAATTCTGAAAATTCATTAATTGGGCACGATAAGTCAAGAGAGCATGTGGCTTGGTCATCTAGAACAAGCACTCTTTTTTCAGGGGATAGTATTTTCGCAGTTTCACCCATAAATTTAACACCAGCTACGATAATTGTCTCAGCATCACTATTTTGTCCAAATCTAGCCATTTCTAGAGAGTCTGAAACTATGCCGCCTGATTCTTCAGCTAATATTTGTAAATCTGAGCTGACATAATAATGAGCAACAAGAGTGGCATTGTTTTGCTTTAAGGCTTCCTTAATTAAATTTTCTATTGGTCGATCAATTACTATATCTTGCATTTTTAAGACTTAGCTGGAAGGCTAACTTTAATATTTAATTCATTAAGTTGAGATTTAGAAACACTTGAAGGAGCATCAGTTAAAAGACATGCTGCGGTTTGAGTTTTAGGAAAAGCTATCACGTCTCTTATAGAGTCTGTCTTACTAAGAGTCATAACTAATCTGTCAAGACCAAAAGCAATTCCGCCATGAGGAGGGCAACCATAATCAAGTGCATCGAGTAGGAATCCAAACTTTTCTCTTGCTTCTTCATCTTCTATTCCAAGAAGTTTTAAGACAGTTTTTTGCATCTCACTTTTATGAATTCGAATTGAGCCACCACCTACTTCAGAGCCGTTAATTACTAAATCATATGCACGTGAAAGTGCCTTCTCAGGGTTCTCTAAAAGTGTTTTACTGTCAACACTAGGAGCTGTAAATGGATGATGAATTGCATTGAGTGACCCATCATCTGATACATCAAACATTGGAAAGTCAATCACCCAGATTGGAGCCCACTCTTTATCGAAAAGATTTAAATCCTTACCTAGTTTTTCTCTGAGACTTCCAAGGGCTTCATTTACAATTTTGGATTTATCTGCCCCAAAGAAGATAATGTCTCCTCTCTTAGCCTCTGTTAAATCAATAACTTGTTGCGTTACATCATCACCAAGAAATTTAATAATTGGCGAGGAAGGCCCATCATCATTTATCTTTATGTATGCTAATCCTTTTGCGCCATAAATACTGACAAATTTTGTATAATCGTCAATCTGCTTACGACTAATTGTTGCTCCTCCTGGAACTTTGAGGGCAGCTACCCTTCCTTTATTACTATTAGCTGGACCAGAAAAGACTTTAAATTCAACATCTTTCATAATCTCATTAACGTCAACTATCTGTAAGGGGATTCTTAAGTCAGGTCTATCAACACCATAAAGACTAATGGCATCATGGTAAGTAATAGTGGGAAATTTTTTAGGTAAATCAATACTCCCTACTTCTTTAAATAAGCCTCTTACCATTTCTTCCATTAGCGATGTTATTTCCTCCTCATTCATAAAAGAAGTTTCAACATCCAGCTGCGTAAATTCTGGTTGACGGTCGGCTCTTAAGTCTTCATCTCTGAAGCATTTAACTATTTGATAATACCTTTCAAAGCCTGACATCATTAAAAGCTGCTTAAAGAGCTGTGGGGATTGAGGTAATGCAAAAAAACTTCCTTCATGAGTTCTTGATGGCACAAGGTAATCCCTTGCACCTTCTGGAGTTGCTTTAGTTAAAAAAGGGGTTTCAATGTCTAAGAAATCATTCTTATCCATAAAATCGCGCATGAAATGCGTGACCTTGGATCTTAACCTTAATCTTTGCTGCATTTCATCTCTTCGAAGATCCAGATAGCGATATTTAAGTCTGACTTCTTCAGAAGTTTCCATCGAGTCGAGCTGAAATGGAATAGGCTTAGATGCATTTAATATTTCAATTTTATCTGCAAGCACCTCAATTTCACCAGTTGGAATCTTTTTATTGATCATTTCGCTTTCTCTAGCCAGAACCTTTCCAGTAACCTTAATGACAAATTCATTGCGAATTGTTTCGGCTAACTTAAATGTATCTGCAGTTTCTGGATTGATTACTATTTGTGCAAGCCCCTTCTTATCCCTCAAGTCTAAAAAAATAACGCCACCATGATCGCGCCTTCTATTGACCCATCCGCAGAGAATAACCTCTTCATTGAGATTGGCTTTATTCAGTGCACCGCAGAAATTTGATCTCATTTATTTTCCTTAATTTTTATAGTGTCTGGCGTTACTACGCCAGCAGATATAACTAGTTTAAAGGCCTCTTCAACAGACATTTTTAATTCTATTGCGTCTTTTTTTGGAATTATTACAAAAAATCCTGAAGTTGGATTAGGCGTTGTTGGCACAAATAGATTAATAACATCCTCTCCAATAATTTCCTCAATCTCTCCTTTGTAATTTCCAGATTGAAATGCGACTACCCAGATACCCTTACTGGGGTATTGGATTAAAAATGCCCTTCTAAAACTTTCACTTGATGTGTTTAGTACTGTTGAAGATATTTTTTTAAGCGCATTATAAATATTCCTAAAGCCTGGAATTTTGTTAAGAGCCCTTTCCCACAAATCTAAAAGTTTTCGCCCTAAAATATTTGTTAGCAAAGCTCCAGTTACAAGGAGAATTAGGAAAACAAAAACAAAGCCTGAGCCAGGAATAGAAGTATTTAAGTTAAGAAGAGCCTCGGGTAAGAATCTTGCAGGGACGAGGTTATTAACAACCTCTAAAAAGAATTTGATAACTAAAACAGTTAATGCAAGCGGTATCCAAAATAAAAGTCCGGATATTAGATAGTTTGTTAAGCGCTTCACAGGCCCAATAAGTAAGTCTAAAAAAAAGGATATTTTAACACAAGCTTAATTAGCAGTTTGAGCCTAGAAGTCTTAATCTAGTTAAGTTATGAATTTTCTTCTTCTCGGAGCGTTAAGATCTCATACCCACTTTCAGTAACTAATATTGTATGTTCCCATTGAGCCGAGAGAGAGCGATCTTTGGTTGTCACCGTCCAGCCATCAAGTCTTGATGTAATAACTTCATAACCACCAAGATTAATCATAGGTTCAACAGTAAAAGTCATTCCAGGTTCCAATATAGGGCTTCGATCAATCTTCCCATCATTGTAATGAATAACCTGAGGGAGCTCATGAAACACCTCACCAATACCATGGCCGCAGTAATCCTTAACAACAGAGCAGTTCTTGCTGTGCGCATAGGCTCCAATAACTCTTCCAATTTCGCCTAAATGAATCCCAGGTTTTACTTGTTTGATTCCAAGCATCATGCAATCTTGAGCAACTTGGCAAATTTTTGCCGCCTTCACACTAGGCTTGCCAACAATAAACATTTTAGATGTGTCACCATGAAATCCATCCCTAATGACTGTAACATCAATATTGATTATGTCGCCTTTTTTTAATTTCTTATTGCCCGGTATCCCGTGGCAAACAACACTGTTGACCGAAGTACAAATAGATTTAGGAAAGCCGTTATAGTTCAGTGGCGCTGGAATACACTCTAAGTCATTGACTATGAAACTATGACAAATTTGATCAAGCTCTTCTGTGGTTACGCCAGCCTTTACATGAACACCAATCATCTCTAATACACTGGACGCAAGTTTCCCAGCAACACGCATTTTATTAATTTGCTCAGAGCTTTTTATAGATATTGACATTTAGATCTTATTAAGATGTTTTTGCTCTTTGCTCTAACGCTTTGATTCTATCTTCCAAAGGAGGGTGTGAAGACCAAAGCTCGCGCCATCCAGTTTTCGGTTTTTCGCCAATACCAAAAGCAGCCAGCTGCTCAGGTAGAGCTTCAGGTTCTTTTTGGCCAAGACGCTTCAAGGCATTTATCATATTTTGATGGCCCGCAAGATCAGCGCCTCCAGTGTCAGCTACATATTCTCTCTTTCTAGAAAAATACATAACAATTACGCTCGCTAAAATAGAGAGTACTATTTGCGCAAAAATTGTAGTAACAAAGTAACCAATGCCGTGGCCGCGCTGATTTTTTAGAATAACCCTGTCTACAACATGACCAATGACCCTTGAAAAGAAGATAACAAACGTATTAACTACCCCTTGGATCAGCGTAAGGGTAACCATGTCGCCGTTAGCAACATGACTCATTTCATGTCCAATTACAGCCTCAATTTCACCTTGAGTCATACTGTCAAGCAGACCTTGAGATACTGCAACTAGGGCTTTATTTTTACTTGCTCCCGTTGCAAATGCATTCATTTGAGGAGAAGGGAAGATGGCAACTTCTGGCATCTTAATACCAACAATTTTGGATTGTTTTTTTACTGTTTCTAAAAGCCACTTTTCAACATTATTAGAAGGATTTTCAATAACTTTTGCACCAGTCATTCTTTTGGCCATCCACTTGGAAATTGCCAATGAAATAAATGCACCTCCAAAACCAAAAATTCCAGAAAAAATAACTAAAGCATTTAAATTTAGATCACTTCCATTTTGAGCTAGAAGGCTTTCTACGCCTAAAATTCTGAGAGTAACGCTTAAGATTACCATGATGGCAATATTCGTTAACAGAAAGAGAAATATTCTTTGCATTTTGTATTCCTTGACTTAAGTTAAGGTTATATTATAGAAAGAATAGTATAAGACGATTAAGAAATTCTAGGATTTAATTGTAAGCTATATTTGATTCAGGAAGAGTTATCTCCCAGGCCAAACCATTCGAGTTTCTGTCATGGAGCAGCTAGTCTCACCTTGAGTAGTTAGAATTATTTGATAGCTATTATCTTTTGGCGTAATAATAGTGAAATCTCCCTCGGCATAGCTGGAAACTTGCAGTTCTGGGTTTACCCCAAGTTTAAGTTGAGATATTTCACTACAAGATTGATTATTCACAGATGTAACTAGAACAGTTGAAAGATAGCAGTAATCGCCATCAGGAGTCAGAGTGGCTGAAAAAATTGAAGACCCGTTGTTATATTTTTGAGAAGATATATGAAGTGAAGGAAGTAAAGATGGGTTCTCAGGATGAGCAAATGTTATATTTAAACCATTTAAATTATAAGATTTCTCAATTTGACTTAAGTATGAACTGCAAGTTTCATTTATGCCGCGCTGAATTGCATCATCGGACAGGGCTGATGCATAGGTATTTAGAGAGAGCAATAGAAATAAAGTTGCTATGATTTTATGAATATACTTTTCCATGGTATTTTTATTTATAGTTATACAAAACAATATACCCTTTACAAGAAAGATTAAAATTATTTTCTAAATTTGGAAAAATGAAGAATTTCATTAATTAATTAATTTAAAGTACTTTATAATGAAATTTCAATTAATTTAGGAGTTCTAAAATGAAGTTAAGATTCTTATTTGTTGCTATGATGGCATTGTTAGTCAGTGGCTGTATGGATACTATTATGGCCGTTCCAGCAGCAGCAGTTAGTGGAGTAGGTACGGTAGTAGGGGGAATATGGAGTGCTGTAACAAGTATTTTTTAAAAAACCCATACTAAACTAAAATTTCCCGCAAATAAGTATGTACTTATTTAGTGGGATTTTTTTTGATTAAAAACTAATTTTCCTGCAATAAGTCAAACTTTAGTTTATTTGCCATCAAGTCATTGACTTCATTAATCTTTTACTAGACTGATGGTTTAGTGGCCAATATAAGAGCTTCATTTTTGTTTTTAGCCTCTATTGAGCAATCAAATATGTAGCCATTTTTTTGCAAATTTTTTGCAGTCCACTCGTTGCCTTTAAAACCAGGAGAGGCAAATATAACAATTTGAACAATCAAAAAGATCCATTGCAAGTTATTAGCATTTGTAATATCTATAAAATCCTCAAGTCCATATATCTGAACATCAATACTAGCTAAAACGAGAATGAAAAATATATAGGTCATGAATAACATCCATAGTCCTCTAAATAAAGGCCAAACAGGATTAAAAGGGGCAAGCCATGCAAAACCAGATTTAACAGCTTCAAAGCCTTTCTCAGGATGCTTAAATACTTTGTAAGAGCTCATAACTAAATAATAATTTATCTTATTTATAACTTAGTATACCCATTTGAAAAGTTGGATTATTGTCGGATTATAAAATCTAAGTAGAAAAAAATGCAGACATCAGCCATTAAAATTTCGGTTCCTGAGCTTCATGATTAAGTTTAAGGGAGTTACTAGCTTTTGCCTCTCGACGGCTTATGTATATTGTTGATAGGAATATTATAGAGCCACCAATCCAAGTCCAGGTGCCAGGAATTTCTGAAAAAATCATCCACCCAAAAAGAGCCATAATTGGCAGTTTTATAAATTCAATTGACTCCAGGCTGGTAATTTCGGCCATTGTGTAGGATTTAGTCCATGAAAAATGCGCGAGCGTGCCTACAATTGCAATTCCCCACAAGTAAAGCCAGGTTTCCAAGCTTGGCCACTGCCAAACCGCAACGGCTGGAATAAAAGTAATTGGAATAAGAATTATTACCATCCACGTAACAATTGCTTGAGGGCTGTCTGTAAGAGTAAGTTTTTTTACAATTAATGCATTAACTGAGTGAGCTAATGCCGCAATAATTGCAAGCATTATTCCAAATGAAAGACTATTGACACCGGGCTGAACAATTACGAGCATGCCAATAATGCCAATAATAATTGCAGCAATTCTTCGAGCCTTAATGATTTCACCTAAAAAAATAGCCGCGCCAATTGTTATAAATATTGGTTTTGAGAAGCTAATTGCTGTGGCTTGAGCAAGCGGTATTAACGTTAAGCAGGTAAATCCAGCGAGCATTCCAATAGCACCAAAAAAACCTCTCATAAGAAACAACTTAGTATTATTCATTTTTATTGCAGCTAGGCCAGTAGATGTTAATAATGGCAGCATTACAATAAAAGCTAACAGGTTTCGAAAAAAAACAACTTCCAGAATATGTAAATTTTCTGATGCTTTTCTGATAAAAATAACCATTATTGAAAAAAATACTATTGATAAGATATTAAAAATTATCGCTTTAGTTTGAAAGCTTTGCAATTTAAAAAATTGAATTATCCAGAGGTCATTAAGTAGTATTTTTATCAATTTAATGAGATTCATTATTTATTAAATATTAGACTGAAACCCTTATAGGAAGTGGGGCGAGAAACGGGGTTCGAGCCCGCGACAACCGGAATCACTATCCATCCACAACTACGTTGCTTGCATCCAGTTAAAGCTGGACGGGGGCGACTCTTGTTATCTTTTCAATTTGAGTTACACCAGGGTTACTCAATCCAAGGTTAATTATAATGTTTTTAAATTGGTTAATCGGAGAAACTGGATTAGATATGAATTGCACCAATTTAAAGACCTTAGGGGGGGAGATTCCAAATATTCCTATAGAATTGATATTATTCCATCACTCGCATATCAGAAGTGATTGTGTAACTAATTATTTGGGGCAACTGAGGTAGATTTATTGTTTAATTAAATTAGTAAAATAATTATTTTAATATAGTTCATAATAAACTATTTATTTAATTTATAAGGTTTAGATCAAATGCTATTTCACCCTCAAAAAGATTTATTTCATAATGATGCTCATCAGGCACTAAGAGCTCTATTTATTAAAAAAAGAAAAAAATTAGGAGTGACTAAAGAGGCTCTTGCAAAAAAAATGAAGTGCAAAACTTCATTTATTAATGAAGTTGAATCTGGCTCTGGACCGATAGCTTTCTCAGATATAGAGCGATTATGTGACTCTTTAAGTATTTCACTAACTGAGATGGAGGCTATATTTAAACCAAATTCTTTTTTTCGTTAAAAATACTCTCAAGTGCACGCAAAAAGGCAGGTTTTTTTGTACCAACAATATGACTATAGAGAAGGGGAATATGGCATCCCTTTTGAATGACTAGATTATCGAGAAAACCAAGTTAGATGTGAAATTCGTATTTTTTATTATTGTTAGATTAGAATAGTGTTTCAATAAAAACTTTTAATTAGTAATATTTTTCTTAATCTAAAATCATAAAAATGAAGCATATATTTTTCAATAAAAGGGGTAATAGTTATTTTAGTTTAGGTCAATTTGATAAGGCAATTAGCCTCTATGAGAAAGCTATTTTAATAAAACCCAACTATGTTGAAGCTCATTATAATCTAGGTCAATCAAATCACAAGCTTGGTCAGTTAGATACGGCAGTAAGAAGTTATAAAAAAGTAGTAGATATTAATCCAGAGTTTGCTGTTAACCACACTAACAAAATTCTTAATGTTATTTATTTTTTTTCCAAAGGTCAAATTCTAGATGCATTAGACTTACTAGAAATATTAATAAAGAATAGCCCTAAAGATGGGCTTCTATTTAATATGATTGGCGGTTGCTATGCAGCTCTCGGAAAGGTTGATATGTCCATTCAGAATTATGAGAAAGCACTTGCATTGAAGCCGAACTATGCTATACCTCAACATATGATCAATTCGCTTACCGGAAATACAAGTAAAGAGCCTCCAAAAGAATATGTAAAAAATTTATTTGATGATTATGCTCAAAAATTTAATGATTCATTAGTAGAAAAACTTCAATACAAGCTTCCCTTTATTATTAAAGAAATTATTTATAAGTTAAATAATGCGAAGTCTACATTTAAAAAAGTAGTTGATTTGGGATGTGGGACTGGACTAGCGGGCCCTGATTTGAGGGAAATTAGTGATAATTTAACAGGAATTGACCTCTCTTCAAATATGATAGACAAAGCGAGGAAGTTAGATATTTATGATAATTTGATAGTTGGTGATATTGTTGAACAGCTAGGATTATTAGAGGAAAAATATGACCTATTTGTTGCTCTAGATGTATTTATATATATTGGCGAGCCAACGAATTTTTTTAATGCAGTAAAGAAGTGTTGTAATAAAAATTCTTTGTTTATATTTTCAATTGAAACTCAAGAAGATGAAGGTTATTCTCTTTTAAAAAGTTCGCGCTATGCTCACTCAGATAGCTATATTTTAGATGTTGCTTCTAATGGCTTTAGATTAGTTGATTCCCATAATGTGAGATTGAGGAAAGAGGGAAATAACTGGATTGATGGAAAAATTTATATTTTCAAAGCCTCTTGAAAGGCAGGGCGAGAAACGGTGTTAGATTTGAAATTTAGAAGTTTCTTTTGATGTGTGAGGCAGTTACACTATAATTAATTTTCTTTAAAAACAATACTAGGAGTAGTAATGTCAGTAGCAAGAATTACAACAGTAACCTTTGAATCAAATGAAGCGGCAGATATTGCTGCTGCAGCCTACGTTCCAAATGCACCAAGTGACTTTCCAGAAGCAGAGCAATT
>Ga0066605_10001019_pt1 | contig 18784 bp, 16 predicted proteins | sample SaaInlLV_DNA_10m_FD_60385 | JGI IMG/M metagenome (GOLD analysis project Ga0066605, IMG submission 60385) | Marine microbial communities from expanding oxygen minimum zones in the Saanich Inlet - SI075_LV_DNA_10m | ecosystem: Environmental > Aquatic > Marine > Unclassified | place: British... | reverse complement strand
CTATTACAGTTAATTTAATTAATACAGTAGCACTGAACAAAGGTTTGCGATTTGCAATTCGTGAGGGTGGTAGAACTGTAGGTGCCGGTCAGGTAACTGAGATCCTTTAGTTAAAGGAAATATACACATAAATTAAAAGAGTATTAACCCTTTTGGGGTTTTTACTCTTTTTACACGGGTATGGTGCAATGGTAGCATTCCGGTCTCCAAAACCGTCGATGGGAGTTCGAATCTCTCTACCCGTGCTTCAAAAAGATAAAAGATGCAGATGAAGAAATATATTTTAGAATCGATTCAAGAACTGAGAGATAAAGTTACGTGGCCTACTTGGGTACAACTTCAGTCGAGTACAATTTTAGTAGCTATTTCTTCAGTAATCATTGCCTTAATTATTAGTTTGATGGATTTAGGTTTTGATACAATTCTCGGAGAGTTTTATACTATTTTCTAAATAGAGGTGAGTTGATGACTGAATTGAAGAAAAAATGGTATGTTGTTAGAGCTATATCTGGCCAAGAAGCTAAGGTGAAGCTTTATATAGAAAAGGAAATACAACATTTAGGGATGCAAGATTTTGTTTCTCAGATTTTAGTTCCTACTGAAAAAGTTTACCAAGTAAGAAACGGTAAGAAGGTTACTAAGGAAAGAAATTATTTTCCTGGTTATGTGATGGTTGAGGCTTCACTTGTTGGTGAAGTTGTTCATGTGATTAAATCAATTACTGGTGTTATTGGTTTTTTAGGAGCTACAAAAGGCGGTGATCCTGTTCCTTTAAGAGTTTCTGAGGTAAATAGAATTCTGGGTAAAGTTGATGAGTTAGCTGATTCAGAAGAACTAATTAGTGTACCTTATGTTGTAGGAGAAAATGTAAAAGTAATTGATGGTCCATTTAATGGTTTTAGTGGGCTTATAGAAGAAATTAATGAAGAGAAACGCAAGTTGTTAGTGATGGTTAAGATATTTGGTAGAAAGACGCCGCTTGAGTTAAACTTTATGCAAGTTGAAAAAGAATCATAATTAACTTAAGTGTTTATATTTTGAGTGATTTATAATGCTTCCTAACTTAAAATAAAAACCCTTATTTAACTAAGTATAAAAACAAAAAAAAATGGCAAAAGAGATAATAGGGCTCATTAAATTGCAAGTAAGAGGTGGTGCTGCAAACCCTTCTCCACCAGTAGGTCCTGCCTTAGGTGCGAAAGGAGTTAACATCATGGAGTTCTGTAAGCAATTTAACGCTCGTACTCAGGATAAGGCCGGTAAGGTTCTTCCTGTTGCAATTACTGTTTACGCTGATAAGTCATTTGACTTTGTGATTAAGACGCCCCCGGCGGCTGTTCAATTATTGGAAGCAGCAAAAGTAAAGAAAGGTTCATCTGAGTCAAATCGTATTAAAGTTGCTAAGGTTACTTGGGATCAGGTAAGAGCAATTGCTGAAGACAAAATGCCTGACTTAAACTGCTTTAAAGTTGAGTCCGCAATGCAAATGGTTGCTGGTACAGCAAGAAGTATGGGTATTACTGTAACTGGAAAGTTTCCTTCAGCTTAATTTTATTGAGATATGGCAAAATTGACTAAAAAACAAAAAGACGTTGCTGCAAAATTTGATGTAGCAAAATCATATAATCTATCTGAAGCGAGTTCAATCGTTAAGGATACTACATCTGGTAATTTTGATGCTAGTGTAGATTTAGCGATCCGTTTAGGTGTAGATCCTCGTAAAGCGAACCAAATGGTTCGTGGAGTCGTTACATTACCTCACGGTACAGGTAAAGATGTACGTGTACTAGTTCTTTGTACTCCTGACAAGGAAGAAGAAGCTAAAGCTGCTGGTGCTGATCATGTAGGCTTGGATGAATATGTTGAGAAAATCAAAGGTGGTTGGACCGATGTAGATGTCATTATTACAATGCCAAGTTGTATGGGTAAATTAGGCCCTTTAGGGCGTGTTCTTGGTCCACGTGGATTAATGCCAAACCCAAAAACAGGTACTGTTACTATGGATGTAGCAAAAGCTGTTAATGAAGTGAAATCGGGTAAAATCGATTTCAAAGTGGATAAGTATGGTATTGTTCATGCAAGCGTTGCAAAAGCATCGTTTGATGCAACTAAAATTGCTGATAATGCAGACGAATTAATCCAAACGATTGTTAAGCTTAAACCTTCATCTTCTAAGGGCTCATACATTAAGAGTATTGTAATGTCGAGTACGATGGGTGCTGGAGTGAAAATTGACACAAAGTCTTATTAAGACTTAAGTAAATATAAAATACCTTAGGGTTATGACAAAAGAAGAGAAAAAAGAAGCTATCGATAAACTTACCGGTTTGTTGGCTGAGAGTAAAAATGTTTACTTGGCTGATATTTCTGGTATGGATGCTGATCAAACGAGCAAGTTACGTAGACTTTGTTTTAGTAAAGGAGTTCAAGTTCAAGTTGTAAAGAACACTTTATTAAAGAGAGCTATGGAGTCTTGTGAAAAAGACTACAACGATTTGTATGATGTTCTTAAAGGGAATACTTCAATGATGCTTTCTGAGACAGCTAATGCCCCAGCAAAAGCAATTACAGAATACCTGAATAAGAATAAAAATGCTGATAAGCCTTTATTTAAAGGTGCTTATGTTGAGGAGTCTATTTACTCTGCAGATCAATTAGAAATTCTTGAGACTTTAAAATCGAAAGAAGAATTGATTGGAGAGATTATCACGTTACTTCAGTCTCCAGCGAAAAATGTAATTTCTGGCTTAAAGTCAGGAGGAGCAACTCTAGCTGGTTTAATGAAGACTTTAGAAGAACGTGCCCAATAAATTTGTACGCACTCTGTTTCCAAATAAAAATTAATTAAGAAACCTAATAAAAACTCACACATTATGGCCGATTTGAAAGAATTCGCTGATCAATTAGTTAACTTGACTGTAAAAGAAGTTAACGAATTAGCTACGATACTAAAAGATGAATACGGAATTGAACCTGCTGCTGCTGCTGCTGCAGTTGCAGTTGCTGGTCCTGCCGCAGGTGGTGGCGGTGCTGCTGAAGAGCAAACCGAATTTGACGTGATACTTAAAGCCGCTGGAGGTTCTAAATTAGCTGTTGTAAAGCTGGTTAAAGAATTAACAGGTGCTGGCCTTAAAGAAGCGAAAGGAATTGTTGATGGAGCTCCGGCACCATTAAAAGAAGGTGTTGCTAAAGATGAAGCAGAAGCCCTTAAAGCTCAATTAGAAGCTGCAGGTGCTGAAGTAGAATTAAAGTAATACACCTTACTTAAAAATGCTCAAGGTTTAGGCTTTAAACTTCGGTTTAAAGACCTAAACCATTTTGTGTTTTAGAATAGTCCACTTATTTTTCATTTAAATTTTTGTCCATTGGCTCAGACAAAATCAAACGAAAGAATCAGTTTTGCTTCCATCAAGTCGCAATTGCAATACCCAGATTTTCTGGATATTCAGTTGAAGTCATTTGAGGATTTTTTCCAATTGGAAACAAAATCTGAAGACCGCGAAAACGAAGGTCTGTTTAAAGTATTTAGTGAAAACTTCCCGATCTCCGATACGAGAAATAATTTCGTACTCGAGTTCTTGGATTACTTTGTTGATCCACCTCGATATGTAATTGATGAATGTATCGAAAGAGGTTTAACTTTTAGTGTTCCTTTAAAGGCTCGCTTGAAGCTTTATTGTACAGATCCGGAACATGAAGATTTCGAAACTATAGTTCAAGATGTCTATTTAGGAACTATTCCTTATATGACCCAAAGAGGGACCTTTGTTATCAATGGTGCTGAACGAGTATGTGTTTCGCAGTTACACCGGTCTCCGGGCGTGTTTTTCGGTCAAAGTTACCATGCAAATGGAACAAAGTTATATTCTGCCAGAGTAATTCCTTTTAAAGGTTCTTGGATAGAATTCGCTACTGATATCAATTCTGTGATGTATGCTTACATCGATCGTAAAAAGAAGTTACCTGTAACGACTTTATTACGCGCAATTGGATATGAGAGTGATAAAGATATTTTAGAGATCTTTGATCTTGCTGACGAAGTTAGAGTAAGTAAGGCTGGATTGAAAAGAGTTTTAGGTCGTAAGCTTGTTGCTCGTGTACTTAAAACCTGGTTCGAAGATTTCGTAGACGAAGATACAGGAGAGGTTGTATCTATAGAACGTAATGAAGTTCTTCTTGACCGTGATGTTGTTCTTGAAAAAGAACATGTTAACGTTATTATGGAAGCTGGAGTCAAAACAATTTTGCTCCACAAAGAAAACGCAGAGGCCTCTGAATATGCAATTATCCATAATACACTACAAAAAGATCCAACGAATTCTGAGAAAGAAGCCGTTGAGCATATCTATAGACAACTTCGTAATGCGGAGCCGCCTGATGAAGAAACTGCTCGTGGTATTATTGATAAATTATTCTTCTCTGAAACCAGATATAGTTTAGGTGAAGTAGGTCGTTACCGTATCAACAAGAAATTAAATCTTGATCTTGGACTTGATGAAGCTACTTTAACCAAAGTAGATATTATATTGATCATTAAATATTTGATTGAATTGGTGAACTCTAAAGCTGAGGTGGATGATATTGATCACTTAAGTAATCGTAGAGTTCGTACTGTAGGTGAGCAGTTAAATAATCAATTTGGTGTAGGTTTAGCACGTATGGCTAGAACTATTCGTGAGCGTATGAATGTGCGTGATAACGAAGTGTTTACTCCAATTGATTTGATAAATGCTAAGACTTTATCTTCCGTAATTAATTCATTCTTTGGAACCAATCAACTTTCTCAGTTTATGGATCAAACGAATCCATTAGCTGAAATTACACATAAGCGTCGTCTTTCGGCTCTTGGACCAGGTGGTTTATCAAGAGAACGTGCTGGTTTTGAGGTTCGTGATGTTCATTATACGCACTATGGACGTTTATGTCCAATTGAGACTCCTGAAGGTCCAAATATTGGTCTGATTTCTTCACTTTGTGTGTTTGCTAAGGTGAACAAAATGGGATTCATTGAAACCCCTTACAGAAATGTAGTAGATGGGGTTGTTGATTTCAAGACACCACCTGCTTATTTAAGTGCAGAAGAAGAAGAAGAAAAAGTAATTGCACAAGCTAATGCGCCAGTAAAAGATGATGGTAATTTTGAATCTGATCTAGTGAAAGCTCGTGATACGGGTGACTTCCCTGTAATTGAGCCGAGCAGGCTAGATTATATGGATGTTGCACCAAATCAAATTTCTTCTATTTCAGCATCTTTAATTCCATTTTTGGAACATGATGATGCCAATCGTGCTTTGATGGGATCAAATATGATGCGTCAAGCAGTACCTTTAATGATCCCAGAATCTCCAATTGTTGGTACAGGTTTAGAAGGCCGTGTTGCATCTGATTCACGAGTTTTAGTTAATGCAAAAGGAGCTGGTGTAGTTGAATATGTTGATGCAAATAATATTGTTATTAAGTATGATAGATCAGAAACTGAGCGTTTGGTTAGTTTTGATAAAGACTCAGTGACCTATAAATTAACTAAGTTCCAAAAAACCAATCAAGGTACGAGTATTAATATTCGTCCTATAGTTAAGGTTGGCGATAAAGTGACTAAAGGACAAGTTTTAACCGAAGGTTATGCAACACAAAATGGTGAATTAGCTCTCGGTAAAAATATGAAAGTTGCTTTTATGCCTTGGAATGGTTATAACTTTGAGGATGCAATTGTAATTTCTGAACGTGTAGTTCGTGAAGATATATTTACTTCTATTCACATTGATGAATATACTATTGATGTTCGTGAAACAAAATTAGGTTCTGAAGAGTTAACTCCTGACATTCCTAATGTTTCTGAAGAAGCAACCAAAGATTTGGATGAGAATGGTCTTATTCGAGTTGGTGCTCACATTAAGCCCGGCGACATTTTAATTGGTAAGATTACACCTAAAGGTGAGTCTGATCCTTCTCCCGAGGAAAAGTTACTTAGAGCTATTTTTGGAGAAAAAGCTGGTGATGTAAAAGATGCTTCTCTAAAAGCTTCTCCATCTTTACAAGGAGTTGTCTTAAGTAAGAAGTTATTTGCAAGAGCAATTAAAGACAAGAAGTCACGTTTAGCTGATAAAGAGATTATTGCAGATTTAGAAGCTGATTTTGCTAAGGATATGGCAGCATTAAAGTCTATTTTAGTTGAAAAATTAATTACGATTGTTGCTGGTAAAACCTGTCAGGGTGTAGTAAATGAATTAGGTGAAGTCGTTATACCGAAAGGTAAAAAGTTCTCTCAGAAGCAATTAAATGCAATAGAGGATTACTCTTCTATCTCTACTGACGGATGGACTACTGAAAAACAGAAAAATATTCTTGTAAACGATCTAATCCACAACTTTAACATCAAATTAAATGATCTTAAAGGTGTACTTAGACGCAAGAAGTTTACTTTATCTGTTGGTGATGAACTACCTGCAGGAATATTAAAATTGGCAAAAGTTTATATTGCTAAAAAACGTAAGTTGAAAGTAGGGGATAAAATGGCAGGTCGTCATGGTAACAAAGGTATTGTTGCTCGTATCGTTAGAGATGAAGATATGCCTTTCTCTGAAGACGGAAAACCTGTTGATATTGTTCTTAACCCACTTGGGGTACCTTCTCGTATGAATATTGGACAGATTTATGAAACTGTTCTTGGTTGGGCAGGACAAAAATTAGGTACAAAATATGCTACTCCAATTTTTGATGGTGCTTCTATTGATGAGATTACTGAGCTTACAAACAAAGCTGGTATTCCAGAATATGGACACACCTATCTGTATGATGGTGGTACTGGTGAACGTTTTGATCAGCCTGCTACTGTAGGTGTGATATACATGTTAAAATTAGGTCACATGGTTGACGATAAGATGCATGCACGTTCTATAGGTCCATATTCACTTATTACGCAGCAACCTTTAGGTGGTAAAGCACAATTTGGTGGTCAGCGTTTTGGTGAAATGGAGGTTTGGGCTCTCGAAGCTTATGGTGCTTCAAATATTTTACGAGAAATTCTAACAGTGAAGTCTGATGACGTTATTGGTAGAGCTAAGACTTATGAGTCTATCGTAAAAGGTAAAGTTATGCCTGAACCAGGACTTCCAGAATCTTTCAATGTATTATTACACGAATTGAGAGGTTTAGGATTAAAAATTAGTTTACAATAAGTTATTCAAAATGGAGTGTTTTCGGACACTCCTTAAATAAAATATTAATTTCTTCAGTATATGGCTATGAGAAGGAAAGATGACACACCGCAACAAAAAAGTTTTTCTAATATCACTATTAGTTTGGCTTCTCCAGAATTTATTTTGGAAGAGTCTAGTGGTGAAGTTTTGAAACCAGAAACAATCAATTACCGAACATATAAACCAGAACGTGATGGTTTATTTTGTGAGCGTATTTTTGGACCAGTTAAAGATTATGAATGTCACTGTGGTAAATATAAGCGTATCCGTTATAGAGGTATTGTTTGTGACAGATGTGGTGTTGAAGTAACTGAAAAGAAAGTACGTAGAGAGCGTATGGGACATATCAATTTGGTTGTTCCTGTCGCACATATCTGGTATTTCCGTTCGCTACCAAATAAAATTGGATATCTTTTAGGTTTACCTACTAAGAAATTAGATATGATCATCTACTACGAACGTTATGTAGTTGTTCAAGCAGCTGGTGCAGTAGATAATGAAGGTAATCCTTTAGAATACTTACAGTATTTAACAGAAGAGGAGTATTTAGATGCCCTTGAGCGTTTACCACGTGAGAATCAATATCTGGAAGATAAAGATCCTAATAAATTTATTGCTAAAATGGGGGCTGAGGCTCTTGAGGCATTATTATCAAGATTGGATCTTGATGAGTTGTCTTATTCTTTAAGACATAAAGCAAATACAGAGACTTCTCAACAAAGAAAAACAGAAGCTTTAAAGCGCTTGGCAGTAGTTGAGGCATTCCGTGATGCAAATACTCGTATTGAAAACAAGCCCGAGTGGATGATTATGAAAGTTGTTCCGGTTATTCCACCGGAATTACGTCCTTTAGTTCCTTTAGACGGTGGTCGTTTTGCGACTTCTGATTTAAATGATCTTTATCGTCGTGTTATTATTCGTAACAATCGTTTGAAGCGTTTAATAGAAATTAAGGCCCCCGAAGTTATCTTACGTAATGAAAAGCGTATGCTTCAAGAATCGGTAGATTCTTTATTAGATAATACGCGTAAAGCTTCAGCTGTTAAGACCGAGTCTAACCGTGCTTTAAAATCACTTTCGGATTCCTTAAAAGGTAAACAAGGTAGATTCCGTCAAAACTTACTTGGTAAGCGTGTCGATTATTCAGCGCGTTCGGTAATTGTTGTTGGACCAACTTTACAATTGTCGGAGTGTGGTATTCCTAAAAATATGGCAGCTGAATTATATAAGCCTTTTATTGTGCGTAAGCTTATTGAAAGAGGTATTGTTAAGACGGTTAAATCTGCAAAGAAAATTATTGATAAAAAAGATCCTGTAGTTTGGGATATCTTAGAAAATGTAATTAAAGGGCATCCTGTACTCTTGAACCGTGCTCCTACGCTACACAGATTGGGTATTCAGGCTTTCCAACCAAAGTTAATTGAAGGTAAAGCAATCCAGTTACACCCATTGGCATGTACGGCATTCAACGCCGATTTCGATGGTGACCAGATGGCGGTACACTTACCATTGACTCCTGCGGCTATTTTAGAAGCTCAGTTATTGATGTTAGGTTCTCATAATATTCTGAATCCTGCGAATGGAGCACCGATTACAGTACCTTCTCAAGATATGGTATTGGGTCTTTACTACATGACTAAGCCTCGTAAAACAGACAAACAGAAAACGATTATCGGACAAGGTTTAACTTTCTACTCTTCAGAAGAAGTAAGAATTGCTTACAATGAAGGGAAAGCTGAGTTAAATGCAGTAATTAAAGTTCGTGCTAGGGTAAAAGAAGAAGGTGAACTTGTAACTAAGATCATTGAAACTACAATTGGTAGAGTATTATTTAATGATGTTGTTCCGGAAACTGTAGGTTATGTGAATGAAACACTAACTAAAAAGGCTTTAAGAAACATTATTGGTAAGATTCTTAAGGAAACTGATATTCCAACGACGGCTAAATTCCTTGACGACATGAAGTTGTTAGGATATAAAATGGCTTTTAAAGGTGGATTGTCATTCTCTTTAGGTGATATTATTGTTCCTGATCAAAAAGATAATATGATTGAAAGTGCGAAGGACCAGGTTTCTTCGATTACAGACAGTTATAATATGGGTCTTATTACGAATAACGAACGTTACAATCAGGTTATTGACGTTTGGACGAAGACAAACTCTGAATTGACAGAGCATGCAATGAATCGTCTGATTAATGATCAGCAAGGATTTAACTCAGTATATATGATGTTAGATTCAGGAGCCCGTGGTTCGAAAGAGCAAATACGTCAGTTATCTGGTATGCGTGGTTTGATGGCTAAGCCTCAAAAATCAGGTTCTTCTGGAGGTGCTATTATTGAAAATCCTATTACTTCTAACTTTAAGGAAGGGTTATCAATTCTTGAGTACTTTATTTCTACTCACGGTGCACGTAAAGGACTTGCCGATACAGCCCTTAAAACAGCCGATGCCGGTTACTTGACACGTCGTTTGGTAGATGTGGCTCAAGATGTTATTGTATCTGAAGTAGACTGTGGGACACTTAGAGGTCTTGAATGTACAGCTCTTAAGAAGAATGAAGAAATTGTAGAGACACTAGCAGAGAGAATTATTGGTAGAACTTCTTTGCATGATGTTGTACATCCACTTACTAATGAATTAATTGTTTCTTCAGCAGAAGAAATTACTGAAGAAATAGCTAAAAGTATTGAAGAGTCTCCTATAGAAATGGTTGAAATCAGATCAGCTTTGACCTGTGAGACAAAGAGAGGTATTTGTGCTAAGTGTTACGGAAGAAACTTAGCCACTAACCGAATGGCTGGTGAAGGTGATACTGTAGGTGTCGTTGCAGCTCAGTCAATTGGTGAACCGGGAACACAGTTAACACTCCGTACATTCCACGTTGGGGGTACTGCTTCCAACACTGCTGAAGAATCTAAAATCTCAGCTAAATTTGATGGTGTACTTGAAATTGAGGAATTAAGAACAGTTACCGGACCTGATGCCGATGGTAAAGATTCCATTATTGTAATTGGTCGTACTGCAGAGATGAAATTGGTTGATCCTAAAACTGGTGTTACACTTGCTACAAACAATATTCCTTATGGTTCGACTATGTTCGCTAAAGATGGTGATAAGTTGAAGAAAGGTGATGTTATTTGTGAGTGGGATCCATATAATGCTGTTATCTTATCAGAAACTACTGGTAAAGTAGAATTTGAGAATTTAGCGCAGGGTATTACTTATCGTGTTGAAATCGATGAACAAACCGGTTTCCAGGAAAAAGTTATTTCTGAAACTAGAGATAAGAAAATGATTCCTACTATTCTTGTTAAATCTCCAGGTAAGAACGGTCAAGTTAAATCTTATAACTTACCTGTAGGAGCACATATTGTAGTTAAAGAAGGAGATAAGTTAGAACTAGGTACAATTATCGCTAAACTTCCACGTAAGACAGCTAAAGCTGGGGATATTACCGGTGGTCTTCCTCGTGTAACTGAGTTGTTTGAAGCACGTAATCCTTCTAACCCTGCAGTTGTTGCTGCAATTGATGGTATCGTTTCTTACGGTAAAATTAAACGTGGTAATCGCGAGGTTATTATTGAGTCAAGAACAGGTGAAGTTAAGAAATACTTGGTATCGCTTTCTAAGCAGATTCTTGTTCAGGAAAATGACTTTGTAAAAGCAGGTACTTCACTTTCAGATGGTGCTATTACGCCAAAGACAATCTTAGCGATTAAAGGACCTAATGCAGTACAACAGTATTTGGTGAATGAAATGCAAGAAGTTTATCGTCTTCAAGGTGTGAAGATCAATGATAAGCATTTTGAGGTTGTTGTTCGTCAGATGATGCGTAAAGTTCAAATTAATGATGCCGGTGATACGCGTTTCTTAGAGAATAATCTTGTTCATAAAAATGACTTTGTTAAAGAAAATGATTGGATCTTTGGAAAGATGTATGTTGTTGATCCAGGAGATTCTGAGAATTTTAAAGCAGGACAAATTGTGCCATTACGAAAATTGAGAGATGAGAATTCTGTTTTGAAACGTAAAGATATGAAGCCTGTAGAAGCCAGAGAAGCTGTTCCAGCAACTTCAACATCAGTTCTTCAAGGTATTACAAGAGCCTCTTTACAGACTAAGAGTTTCTTATCTGCAGCTTCCTTCCAGGAAACAACAAAAGTTCTTAATGAAGCAGCAGTTAATGGAAAAGTAGATACGCTTGATGGACTTAAAGAGAACGTAATTGTTGGTCATAAGATTCCTGCAGGTACAGGACTTAAAAAGTATGGTAAAATGGTAGTAGGGAATAAATCTCAACTTGAAAGTATGTTAAATACATCTAAACCACCTGTGCAAGATGAAGCTTTAATTGTTGAAGAATAAATTATGGCTGATAAAAAAGAAAAAAAACAAGTGAGCATAGAATTACCTGAGGAATTAGCTCAAGGTTTTTATTCAAACTTAGCTGTTGTAAACCATTCACCAACAGAATTTGTTGTTGACTTTATATCGATGATGCCCGGCATGCCTAAGGCAAAAGTTAAATCGAGAGTGGTTTTAACTCCTCAGCATACTAAGCGTTTGCTTAGAGCTTTAGTCGATAATGTGAAGAAGTATGAGTCTCAGTTTGGAGAGATTAAAGATGCTGGAAAACAACAACAAGTGCCTCTTACTTTCGGAGGGCCTAAAGCTGAAGCTTAAATTATTTAAAGCCCCGTTATCGGGGTTTTTTTTTGGATTTTATTTACGAACATGCCTCAATTTTTGATTTGAGGTAGATTCTTATTAAATTTATATTATTAAAATAGACATATGTTAAAAAAAAATATTATATTTTTTTTAAGTATACTTACTTCTCCTTTGTATTCTCAGTGTGTAGATTTAGGTATTATTAATTCGCAAAATCAGGTCGACTCTCTTTCAGGTTGTGAAATATTTCAAGGTAATTTGGTTTTGAGTGGTTCTGGTATCACAGATTTGTCATCACTATCCTCTTTATCTGTTGTAACAGGAAATTTCACTTTGTCTAATACTTCTGTAACAGATTTGAGTCCACTTTCTTCTTTAAACAGTGCACAAGAAGTTTTCGTTATAGGAAATACATCCCTTAATTCATGTTGTGAATTTCTCAATTTTATTGACGCAGCTCAGTTAGGAAGTATTATGAATGTTTCTTTATCTAATAATGGCGAGTGTGATGATATAGAAGCGGTTATGCTCGATTGTTTAGGTTATATTGAAGGATGTACAGATATTGAAGCATTAAATTATAGCGAAAATGCAAGTGTAGATAATGGTTCTTGTGAGTATTTCTGCCCAGAAAGTATTGATGATATTGTTGATTTTAGTTGTGACGGCAATGCCTATCCAATAAATTGTGAGCCTGAAATTATAAATGAGCCTAGTGATGGAGCGGGACATTATAATAACCCTATTGGTCTTTGTTATGATGAAAGTCCTCCCTCTAGTGGGCCTCATAGATCTATGTGGGGAAGATGGGGGGAGTATGAATATATGCCGCCACAACGTTATATTCATAATTTGGAGCATGGTGGAATTGCGATATTATATCACCCGTGTGTTGAAAAAGAGATTGTAGATTCATTAAGGACTTTAGCCTGTTCTAGACCTGATGATGATGGCGGTGAATTTAGATGGGTGCTTTCACCTTATGTTGATTTACCATCTAACATTGCTGTAGTTGCATGGGAATGGACCTACCTTAATGATTGTTTTGATGCTGTAACAATAAATGAATTTATTGACGAACACTACAGAAATGCTCCAGAAGATTTTTATTATAATGGGAGTTATGACAGTCTTTATGTAGGTAAATGCGAAGCATATGGTTGTGCAGATCTAAATGCATTAAATTTCCAATCTATAAATCTGATTGATGATGGCTCTTGTATTTATCCTGACTTAGATACGCAGATGGTGGTTCTGAATGAAGGCTGGAGTTTGTTCTCAACTTATATCGATCCGGTAAATGATTCTATGTCAGTTGTATTTCAGGATATTATTGATCAAACTGTCATTGTTAAGAATAATGTTGGTGCAGCATTTCTTCCAACCTGGGGTATTGATATAGATTTAGAGATAGGACAAGGTTTCCAAGCTAAAGTAAGTTCGAATTCTGTAGTAGAGATTATAGGGACTCAATTAATGCCAGAATTAACGCCTATTGAATTAGATCTTGGTTGGAATATGATTGCTTATTTACGTGAGGAACCTGCTGATGTGGTACTTGTTTTTCAGGAGGTTGAAGAAAGTGTTACTATTGTGAAAGATGGTTTGGGTAATGTGTATTTTCCTGACTGGAACTTTTGTAATATTCCAGCCATGGTTCCTGGAGAAGGCTATCAGCTTAAGATGTCTGCTGCTGATACACTTGAGTATTTATCAAATGATGAAGAATATTAGCCCTGCTTAATTTTTAAATAATTTTAGGGTTTTAGTATCTATAGCATGACCACCGCTATAACTTATCCATTCTGTTTTGAAATCATTTAACTCTTTTCGGTAGCTTTGTATATTTTCTTGTGAATAAAATTCATCTTCTGTACCAAAAACCACATAGTTTCTAGTTTCTGAGTGCTTCTCTTTGTAAAGATCAAAGTTAAAATCGAATGCAATTCTACCTCCCCATAAAATGAGGGTTTCTATTTTGAATTTGGTTTTTAGTATCCATCTGCTAACTGTTGCAGTGCCTTGAGAAAATCCAATAATTTTAATCTTACATTTTTGATGTGCTTGCTTTGTGATAAGATCTGTTAATTCTTCTAGGTACAAGCAGTAGTCATCAATCTCATCAACTCTTTGCTCTTTAGTCATCCAATTAGCTCCTACGCGACCACTATAACCATTAATGTAGAATTTGTTAAACCCCTCCGGAGCTATAATGAATCTATTCTGTTTTTCTAGACATTCAAATTTTTTAATAAAGTACTTAGCTAATTGACCATAGCCATGGCATGCAATCCAGATTTCATTTGTTTCATTATTTAATTCTCCAATAGAATAGTAGTATGCAGTTTTTTCTATTTTAATTGAGTGTTTTCTCATTTTATTCTGATTTAGTAATCTCAAGGAATTGTGGCATAAGCTCATTATCTATTGTCACCGAAAGTTGGTAATGCTCTAATTGCCATTGTCCATTATTTATGCTTAAGACACCTGTAGATCTACAATCTCCCATCCACGTATCTAATACTTCATCAAACCATGCTATTGTTTTAATTTTATTTAAACGAATAGTACGTTCTTTAGCAGAAAATGACCATGCTTTACCTTTGTCAAAATAGGGTTGTGAGAAGTTTGAAAATTCTGTTTTAGTCCATCTTTCACTTACATCTGTCCCAATAAAGATGCCATCATTAGCGATAAAATTAAAGTAATCATCAAAATTTGCTTTTGATGCTGCATTATGCCAGTTGTCTATTTTTTGATTTAACAATGAAATGATTTCGTCATCATTTTTGTTTTGACACGCTACGCATGAAATGAGAATTAGAAGAAGGAATGTGTTTTTCATTTAAATAATGTTTTGCGGCCATATTTTTTACAAATAGGACAGGTTTCGGGTTTGTGAGATCTTGCAGGACAATATTCTCTACCAAAGAAAATAATTTGTAGATGTAATTTATTCCACAATTCTTTTGGGTATAAGCGTTTTAAATCTTTTTCAGTTTGATCAACATTTTTACCATTTGTTAATTTCCATCTGTATGCCAGTCGATGAATATGTGTGTCTACTGGAAACGCTGGAATGCCAAATGCTTGCGCCATTACTACAGATGCTGTTTTGTGACCAACGCCTGGAAGTTCTTCTAAATATTCAAAACTATTAGGGACAATACCTTTGTGCTTTTTAATAATAATTTTAGACAATTCATGAATCGCTTTAGATTTTCTTGGAGATAAGCCACATGGTCTAATAATAGTCTTAATTTCTTCAACCGATAATTTTACCATTTCAAAAGGGTTATCTGCTTTAGCAAATAGTATTGGGGTAATTTTGTTTACGCGTTCATCTGTACATTGAGCCGATAGTAAAACTGCAATAAGTAATGTGTAATTATCATTATGATTAAGAGGTATAGGTGTTTCCGGATATAGATTCTCCAGAATGTTTGCTATTTCAATTGCGGTTACTTTTTTGTTGTTCATCGTGAGTAGTTTTACCCTATACGAATATAGTAGCTTTTATTTAAGAATTATTATCAAAGAAAATCATTTTATTTTTTTAATTTAAACTCATGAGTGAAAACCATATTTCAAATAAAAAGCCTACTTATCCTATAAGTAATCATTTAACTGATTATTTAAGAAAGTACTCTAGAGAATTGCGAATTCCTATTCGCTATTTAGATTTAAAACACCATTTTACTAAAGTTCCTTTAGAAGATAAAGATGGGAATTTGACTTTATGGGAAACTGCTTTGTATTCTGCGTCTGAGATGAAAGAACTCAACGAAGGTTTAACGGAGATTTATTCTATTCTTAAGTCTGATGGGGCTACACATATAGATCATCTCTCAGTAGATAGAATAGATTATTGTTCTTTTGGTAATTCACAACCTTTTAGAGTAAAAATAATCAATCAGATTAATGATAATTACGATTATTTTTATGTAAAAAAGGCCGATGCTTCTAGGGTTTATGGTTTAGAGCTAGAGCATATTTTATCTCCTAATAAAATTAATTACCTGGTATATAATGATACCATTATTGAAGAGCACATCGTAGGGATTCCAGGAGATCAGTTTGTGAATGTAAATTTAAAACAAGAAGGTCATAATGAAGTTCGCTTAGCTAAAGAGTTTGTTAAATTTAATGAGCGCTGTTTTATTCGACTTTTGGGTGACATGCGTTCCTATAATTTTGTGGTCGATATGACTCCAGATTTTGACCAGATTCAGTATCGTATACGGGCAATAGATTTTGATCAGCAGTCTTTTGAGGGGAGAAAGAATATTTATTTTCCGCAGTATTACAAAGAAAATAAGCCCTATGTTGAGTTGGCAATTAAGCATATGTCTCCTGAAACAGTAGAACAATATAAACTGGAAGAACGAGCTTTGATGGCAAAACGTTTGCGCTTATCTAAGTACCAAGTAAAAGAATTGATGCAGGCCATGATGCATGATGAGTTATCATTACCGGAACATATTCATCATTTAAAGATGGATTTATACAATTACTATGGCGGAAAAGATTTTTTAAAGTGCCAGAAGATGGGGGAGGTAGTCCAAGTTTGTTTGGATACAATCTCTAGTCACTAATTGAATTTTTATTTACACTAGTCTTCCAGGATATATTTTTAGTGCTTCCTCTATAATAGTAATGGCATTTTGAAGTTCTTCTACGTTAAGTACGTATGCAATACGTATCTGTTGTTTTCCTATTTCAGGCGTAGAATAAAATCCTTGAGCAGGTGCTACCATAACTGTTTTGTTATTCCAGCTAAATTCCTCTAATAGCCATTTCGCAAATTTGTCTGCATCATCAATAGGTAATTGTGCAATACAATAAAAGGCACCTGAAGGTTTAGGGCATGTAATTCCATCAATTTTATTAAGTCCTTCAATAAGAAGATCTCTCCGATTTACATATTCATCTATGACTTCAGTAAAGTAACTTTTAGGGCTGTTTAGTGCAGCTTCTCCTGCAACTTGACCTAAAGAAGGAGGACTAAGTCTAGCCTGGGCAAATTTTAATGCTGTTTCAAGTACTTCTTTATTTTTTGTGACCATGCACCCAACTCTTGCTCCGCACATACTGTATCTTTTAGAAACAGAGTCGATAAGAATGGTGTTTTGATCTAATTCATTTATTTCCAAGACGGAAGTGTGTTTTTTACCGTCATAAGTAAATTCTCTATATACTTCATCTGCGATGAGGAAAAGGTCATGCTTTAAAACAATTTTTTTCAAAGCGTTTAATTCATCTTTAGTATATAGGTAGCCAGTTGGATTGCCAGGGTTACAAATTAATATTGCTTTTGTATTTGGGGTAATTAATTTTTCAAATTCTGAAATTGAAGGCAGTGCAAAGCCATTATCAATCGAAGAGGTAATTGGTTTTACAGTGATGTCTGCAGCAGTAGAAAATCCATTGTAGTTGGCGTAAAATGGCTCTGGGATAATGATTTCATCACCTTTATCCATAATTGTATTTAGTGCAATTGAAATTGCTTCTGAACCTCCTGTAGTTACTATGATTTGAGTATGGTCTACATCAATTCCAACATTTTGGTAATAATGAGCCAAACCCTCTCTATAAGATTGGTTTCCAGCTGAGTGACTATATGCTATTACATTAGGTTTAAAATTACGTATTGCCTTTAACGCAATCTCAGGAGTACTTATGTCTGGTTGACCAATATTTAAGTGAATGACTTGAGTGCCTCTTTTTTTAGCATTTTCGGCAAAAGGAACCAATTTTCGAATAGGTGATTCTGGCATACAAAGCCCTTTGGCTGAAATTTTCGGCATGGTTTAGTTTTTATATTTTAATCAAAAAAAATGTCTCGCAGACTAGCGAGACAAATTTCTTAAATTATTTTGAATAAACCTCTTATTTGTTTGGTTTAGCAATTGGTGAACTTCCTGTTGGTTTTTTTACAGGAGTCGTAGATGTTCCATCTACAGCAAGTGTTTTACCCTTAATACGAATAACCTGTGTAGGGTTTGTTACTGCGTTTGATGTAATCGTTACACTTTTGTTAAATGCACCTATTCTTTTTGTATCGTATTTTACTTTAATCACATTACTTGCCCCTGGAGCGATTGGTTCTTTTGGCCATACAGGAACAGTACATCCACAAGATCCTTTTGAGTTAGAAATAATTAAAGGGGCATCTCCAGTGTTTGTAAATTTGAATTCATAATTTCCATCACCATGTTGCTCAAATGTTCCAAAATCGTGAATTTCTTTTTCAAAATATATTTCTTGAGCTTGAGAAGCAAATACACCTGCTACTGCAAATACAACACCTAAAATTATTTTTTTCATTTGTATGTTTTTTTAAAGTTAATTTCTTTTTTCTTTTACAAATCTAATCGAATCTCTCTAATTGACAAAGAATACTAAAGCCTATATTGTTAAGGATGTGTTAATTAGTCTAATCGTGAAGTAAATTTTGACCTTTATGTAATCTTGTAATTGTTAAAACAGCGTATATTTCTTATTTGAATTCACAACCGTTTATAAATACCTTCTTTATGGTGTTATGTCCAAAGTTATATGGTAGGAATGCGTAGGATGGTATTTGTTTTGTGATGAAAATATTTCCTTTTTTACCTTTAGCAATACTTCCTTCTGATTTGCTTATTCCCATTGCATAGGCCCCGTTAATTGTCGCAGCATTTATGGCTTCTTCTGGGTTCATCTTCATCTGAATACATGCTAAAGAAATCACGAAGTTCATGTTTCCCGATGGGGTAGATCCAGGGTTGTAATCACTGGCTAAACAAACAGTTAAGCCTTCATTCATCATTTTACGCGCAGGTGCGTAAGGGATATTTAAAAAGAAGGAACATGATGGTAGTAGTGTTGGCATAGTTGTCGAATTTTTCAATGCATCTATGTCTTCCTGA
>Ga0066605_10001014_pt1 | contig 18816 bp, 20 predicted proteins | sample SaaInlLV_DNA_10m_FD_60385 | JGI IMG/M metagenome (GOLD analysis project Ga0066605, IMG submission 60385) | Marine microbial communities from expanding oxygen minimum zones in the Saanich Inlet - SI075_LV_DNA_10m | ecosystem: Environmental > Aquatic > Marine > Unclassified | place: British... | reverse complement strand
ATAAGTTATCATGGCTATTCATCATTGGCAGTGATCTTCCCAAGTCGAGTTAGTGTGATATCTGCCATTGTGATGAGTATTTATCTCATTGGTCTCTAAGTATTCGCGGGTAAGCGGCACTTTGGCCCAGTACGCATTGCAGGTGTACTTTTCCAATTTCCAACTGACCATTTTAAATTTTATATGCAGTAATGGGAGCATCTATAATTATAGTTTTGGATTTTCTGTATAATTCTTACTTATCACTAAGAAAGTGATTATTGGGATCTGTTTTAGGGGACTAAGACAGGCTTGGAGCGAAAGATTTTATGGCTGCACCGGATTTATCTAAAAGCACATACATAAATTTTGATGAGCTGGCGACAGAATTTAATTTTCAAGATGCAGGGCATTTATGTGAGACCCATATTATGGGAACATCTTCGTTAAATAGTATCGTCAACAAGCATCAAAAAAGCTGGGATCAAAATAATCTATATATAATTGAATGTGGCTCTATGCCTTCAATAGGGACTCAGAATCCAACCCTATCCATGACTGCATTAACCTTAATCTCATTTGAAGCGATTCTTGCAGATATTAGTTAAGGTTTTACGGAAATCTACCATGTCTGAAGTTATCATTTTTAATACGGCGTTGAACAAATCGGTTAATAGCCGAGTGTACTGTTTACTTTTATAGCAGGTTATTCTTTGGTGCTGAGGCCTTTTGTTACACTTGATAAAAGAAACGCTAAAGCTGCCACGCAAACAATGGATGGACCTGCAGGAGTATCTATTATGTAAGCTACACGTAGTCCCACTAATACGGAAAGAGTGCCAATCGCACCAGCAACCAGCACCATTCCTTCTGGCGTTTTTGAGAATACCCGTGCTGCAGCTGCTGGAATTATCAACATCGCGGCAATCAATAAAACCCCGACCACTTTGATTGAAACTGCCACAGTAATAGCCAACGCACATGTAAGGACTATTTTCTCACGTTTCGGGTCTATGCCTCCAGCATGTGCTAAATCTTCATTAAGCGTTGACGTTAGTAGAGCCGTCCATCGCCAAGCGACTAATGCAACAACAAGACCTGCGCCAATCCATATAACTCCTAAATCGCTTCGTGATACAGCGAGAATGTCTCCGAAAAGGTAAGCCATGAGATCTATTCGGATGCCTGATAAAAATGAAACTGCAACCAGTCCAAAGGCAAGTGTGGAGTGAGCGAGTACACCTAATAGCGTATCCATCGCATAACCGCGGTCTGAAAGTAGGCTGACCGTAAAAGCCATAAGCAAAGCAACTATTACGGTACCAATGAAAATTGAAAGTGAAAATGCAAGAGAAAGGGCAACTCCCAAAATTGCTGCGTGTGCTGTTGCATCTCCAAAGTAGGCCATGCGTCTCCAAACCACAAAACAGCCTAATGGAGCTGCAGCGACGGCTACACCGATTCCAGCTAAGTTGGCACGCACCAAGAAATCATCAAGCATTAGTGCTTAGTCTCCGATTGGTATTGGCGCTCGTGATCATCATCATGGCTATGATCATGATGATGTTGATAAAGGGCTAAAGCACCGCCCGTATCCGCACCAAAGAGTGCACGATATTCTGGAGCTGAGGCGACAACTGCAGGAGTACCTTCGCAACAAACGTGGCCGTTTAAGCAGATTACCCGATCAGATGCACTCATCACCACATGTAATTCGTGGCTTATCATAAGAACTGCGCAACCTGTTTCTTGCCTGACCTTTTCAATCTGCTTATAAAACGAAGCAGATCCGCGCTGATCTAAACCCTGGGTCGCTTCATCCAACAGTAAGATATCAGGTTTGTCGATTAGAGCCCGCGCTAGCAATACACGCTGAAACTGTCCCCCTGATAAATGTGACATTTGTACTTTTGCCAAATCTGGCAGACCCGCTTGCAATAAAGCTGCATCAATAGCTGATCCGTTAACATTTCTTGGTAGCCTTAGAAATCGGGACACCGTGATAGGAAGGGTTTCATCTATATGCAGCTTTTGAGGAACGTAACCAAAACGTATATCACTTTTAAGTAAAACCCGCCCCCGCGAAGGTTTTAAAGCTCCAATTATAGCGCGTAACAAACTTGTTTTGCCAGATCCGTTGGGGCCAACTATGGTTACGATTTCACCCGAGGAAACTTCGAAAGAAACATTCGATAGCACCATGCGTTTGCTATACTTAAGGCTCAAGTTGTCAATTTGAACGAGGGTCATATGTCTCCCTTAGTTATGCAAGACGGACACACACCCTTAGCCTCAACCACTGTTTGTTCAATATGGAACCCTGCAGCTTGTGCTGCGCTCTCAAGCGCACCGCGATCTGGAACATACTGTGCTTCAGCAACTGTATCACATAAGTGGCAAATCATAAAAAAGGGCGTATGAGTATAACCTAGGTGGGAGCAAGCGATGAATGCATTTAAACGTTCTATTTTGTGGGCCAGCCCATTTAATACTAGAAAATCAAGAGCACGATACGCGATAGGTGGTTGCGAACCGAATCCACTTTCACGTAGTCGGTCCAGTATAGCGTAAGCACCGAGGGCGCGGTGCTCCTGAGATAGTATTTCTAAAACTTTACGGCGCACAGGTGTGAACCTTAGTTCTTTTTCAGCACAGTATGTTTCGGCTGCGGTTACCGTATCAATTACACAATTAGTGTGATCATGATGCGCAAATCCTAGTGGGAGTGCAGGGTTAAGCATTTTTTACCTAACTAACTTGTTATAGTATTACGTCTATATCTTATAATACAGCATGATAAAATCCTATAAATAAATGATGCTAAAAACGTGAATAATATTTGTACTGATGGTAAGAACATAAATTGCTCAGTCTTTTTATTATGTATTGTGACGTCGGCCTATAGATGCCGGCCTGTCTAAAATTGAAAGCATTGCGTCTGGCCTTGACGTTTGGCTTATTATCTTACCATTTGCAACTACTTGGAGGCGAGCTGCGCGCAGGCGTATGGCCTCAATCGCAGACCCTGCATCCAGTACAACCAACGAGGCCTTTGCACCCACATGCAAGCCATAGTCAGTAAGGCCCATTGTTTTAGCATTGTTTGTTGTAACCATATCAAAACAGGTTTGCATTTCTGATGGACTAGTCATTTGCGCAACATGCAACCCCATAAAAGCTACATCCAACATATCGGCGGTTCCAAGAGAATACCACGGATCTAGTACGCAATCCTGTCCCCATCCAATGTTGATGCCATGCGCTAGCATTTCTTTGACCCGCGTGAGGCCACGCCTTTTGGGAAAGGTATCGTGTCGCCCCTGCAAAACAATATTGATTAATGGATTTGGAATTACGTTGATCTCAGCTTCTGCGATTAGAGGCAGCAACTTTGAGACGTAGTAGTTATCCATTGAATGCATGGATGTCAGGTGTGACCCTGCGACCCGATTTTGCAGGTCCAACCGCTGTGTTTCGTAGGCCAGAGTTTCGATGTGACGTGACAGTGGATCGTCAGTTTCGTCGCAGTGCATGTCAACTTGTAAACCGCGCTTGGCTGCAATTTCACAAAGCTCAGTGACGGACGCAGTGCCATCTACCATTGTTCGTTCAAAATGTGGGATCCCACCGACGACGTCAACGCCCATATCAAGTGCACGGATAGTATTTTCACGGGCCGTGGGGTCGCGATAAAACCCGTCTTGTGGAAAGGCAACCAGTTGTAGGTCGATATAGTCTTTGACTTTGTTACGAACTTCCAACAAAGCCTCAACGCCTAATAAGCGGTCATCACAAGTATCTACATGGCTGCGGATTGCGAGCAAACCCATACTGGCTGCCCAATCACAATAAGTAAGTGCGCGTTGAACAACTTCGTCTTGCGTCATGACTTGCTTGAGTTCACCCCACAGTCCAATTCCTTCGAGCAATGTTCCAGACGCATTGATGCGCGGCAGTCCGTAAGACAGTGTTGCGTCCATATGAAAATGAGGATCCACAAAGGGTGGACTAATGAGGTTACCCGATGCCTCGATTACTTGCTCTGCCTCAGCCGAACCGAGTTGATCCATCGCTATGATTTTTGAACCTTTTATTCCGATATCGGTTATCCGCCCATCTGGCAGAGTACCACCTCTGACGATCAAATCGAACATCAGCGCTCTCCTTTATTAAATGGAATCATGAGCGCCGCTGGCACCTCGGCTCGGCGGGACATTATTATGAGTGCAAGGATTGAAAGAATATATGGCATCATTAAGAAAAATTGATACGGAATTTGAGTGCCAAAGCTAGTCTGTTGCACTCGAATTTGTAGTGCATCAAAAGCAGCAAATAAAACGGCGCCTAGGAGTGCCTTGCCTGGTTGCCATGACCCAAAGACTACCAGCGCGATACAGATCCAGCCACGTCCATTCACCATTTCAAAAAAGAAGCTGTCAAAGGCTGACATTGTTAGAAATGCACCGCCAACGGCCATTAAGCCACTGCCTACAATTACTGCACCCATCCGAATTGCAGTCACTGACAACCCTTGTGCAGCCACGGCTGCTGGATTCTCACCGGCGGCGCGTACTGCCAATCCTAGTGGGGTCCGATAGAGTATAACTGCTACTAACACCACGAGAACAAGAGCCAGATACGTTAGTGGGGTTTGTGAGAAAAGTGCTGTTCCAATTAATGGGATATCGACTAATATGGGGACTTCATACGGTTGAAATGCTTCGATTTTGGGTGGGCTGGTAACCTCTGGTAGAGCCAATCGGTAGGCATAATAAGTTGATGATGTTGCCAGTAATGTGACGCCGAGGCCCACAACATGCTGAGAGAGGCCGAAGGGCACAGTCAGTGTGCTGTGCAAGAGGCCAAATAGCATGCCTACCAACATAGCAAAGCATACACCGCTCCAAAGGCTTGTACCGGAATAAACAGCCATCCAGCCCGCAAATGCGCCTGATACCATAATACCTTCAATTCCTAGGTTGAGAACACCTGCGCGTTCACAAATTAACTCACCTAAGGTTGCAAAAATTAGAGGACTTGCAATACGAATTGCTGCGGCCCAAAAACTGGCAGTGAACAGGATTTCGATAATCTCCATCGAGTTAATCCCTAATTACACGAAAACGAGTTAGCATTATGGCAAGAACCATTAATAAAAGTGCTACTGCCAGCATAATGTCTGCTAAATAAGTCGGAACGCCTGCAGCACGGCTCATGCTGTCAGCACCTACGAAAATGCCTGCTACAAATAGGGCAGCGACAACTACACCCAGCGGGTTAAGCAGAGCTAGCATTGCTACGATAATCCCTGTGTAGCCAAAGCCAGGCGATAGATCGAGTGTCAAGCTACCTTTTAGTCCAGCGACTTCTGAAAAGCCTGCAAGTGCGGCCAACCCGCCAGATATTAAAGCTGTTTTGATTAATACCAGGCTGACTGAAATACCTGCAAAAGCTGCAGCTTTTTTATTTAGGCCAACTGCGCGCATTTCATAACCGAGAGTACTCTTTGTCTGAATTACCCAGACAATAATGGATGAAAAAATTGCAAGGCCAAATCCCCAATGGAGACGTAGCCCTTCAAATAGTCGGGGTAAACGCGCTTCGGGTATTAGACGTGCTGATTTGGGCCAACCCATGCCCATTGGGTCCTTTAGTGGTCCCTCTAAGAGCATTGAAACAAACAATAAGAAAATAAAATTAAACAAGAGCGTTGTTACAACCTCGTCAACACCAAATCTTGTTTTAAGCAACGCAGGCACCAGGAGAAGTATTGCTCCTGCAATAATACTGGCAACAATAATAAATGGTAAAAGTATAGCCGCGGGCCATTGTAAAATTCCTGTGCCTAATAATACTGTTATTAAAGCACCTGCATAAAGCTGCGCCTCAGCTCCTATATTCCAAAATTTAGCGCGGAATGCGACTGCAACTGCCAGACCCGTAAAAATGAGAGGTGTTGCACGGTTCAATGTTTCAAGCAAAGCAAACTGTGATCCAAAGGCTCCCTCTAAAATGAGCCCAAACACAGAAAATGGATTAGCGCCAGCTAGCATTGCCAACACAGATGTAATCAATATTGTAGTCAGTAAGGCAATGGCTGGTGGGACAGACTTACGCGCAATATTTGGATTATTGATTGGCTCAAGACGCATTTGAAACCTCACCATCGAAACCTGATCCTGCCATCCAGAGCCCCAACTGAGTTGGTGTCATTTGGCCACGATCAAACGCAGGTGATAGTCTGCCGCTAGAAATAACATGGATTACGTCAGACAGTGCCATGATCTCGTCCAAGTCTTCAGATATAATTAAGATTGCAGCGCCGCGGTTACGGGCATTTAGCAATTGATTATGCACATAATTTACTGCCCCGATATCAAGACCACGCACGGGTTGGTTGGCAAGAATAACACGTGGTTGGCCCTCTAAGACTCGGCCAAGAATTAGCTTTTGCATGTTTCCGCCGGATAGCAAACGGATCGGCGTATCAATTCCGGGACAGCGTACGTCATATTTTTTAACAATGGCACTCGCAAAAGTCCTTGATTTACGCCAGTTTAGCCAGCCGTAGGTACTAAAGTTGCTAGATTTGTAATGCTCAAGTATTGCGTTTTCAGTGAGGTTGAAATCGGCGATTGTCCCAGTTTTATGCCGATCTTCGGGGATACGAGCGATACCACTTTTAACGGCATTGTGTGGTGTCCAGCCCTGGATCGGGGTACCTGATAACAAAATCTGACCACTAACTGGATACATTGATCCACCAATTAAATCAGCTATTGCAGCTTGTCCGTTGCCAGATACACCAGCAAGGCCAATTATTTGACCCTCTCGTAACGTCAATGAAACGTCGCGTAGGCCTGGTTTATTTCCAATGTCTAGCGTACTGGTTTTGCGCAACTCAAGCAATGCGGCACCTGGGGTGGAATTGGCCACTTCTGGGGGGCTAGCCTCTGTGCCCATCATCATTTTAGCAAGCGCCTCTTTACTTGTATTTTTAATCTCAACCTTACCAGCTATTTTACCGTGTCGCAGGACGACAACTCGGTCGGCAATGGTCATTACTTCATGGAGCTTGTGGGATATAAAAATGATCGCCAGCCCATCTGAAATTGCATGACGCAGGGTAGCAAAGAGGTCATCAGTTTCTTGTGGCGTAAGGACTGCAGTCGGTTCATCGAGGATTAAAATGCGTACATTACGGTATAGTGCTTTTAGAATTTCAACTCTTTGTCGCTCACCTACAGTTAATGTTCCAACGCGCGCATTCGGAGAAACTGCAAGTTGATATTTGTTTGATAAAGCTATAATGTGAGCCTTCGCTTCAGCACTGTTTGAACTGTAACTAAGTAGTGATTGCGTGCCTAGCGTAATATTTTCTTGAACGGTTAGGTTATCCGCAAGAGTAAAGTGCTGATGCACCATGCCGACACCGGCATTTAATGCTGCGCGCGAATTTCCTGGCGGCAACTTTTCACCGAATACACGAACAGTCCCACTATCAGCTGTATACTGACCAAAAAGAATATTCATAAGCGTAGTTTTACCAGCGCCATTTTCACCGAGTAATGCAATAGCTTCGCCTTGGTTTAAAGAAAGGCTGACTGCATCATTTGCAGTCAGCTCTCCAAAGCGTTTAGTTATTGCGTCGAGGGATAGAGCCTCAACGAGAGTATCTGTCATTCTGGATTACGACGAACCTGGCTCTTCATCATTAATAATGACTGTAAAAGAACCTGATTTGATGTCAGCTTCACGTTTTTTGACAAGTTTCATTGCAGCGCTTGGGACTTTTCCGTCAAAGCTTCCTAGCGGCGCTAAAGAAGTGCCACCAGCCTTCATAAACGAATAAACCCCGTAGTCCGCTGCTTTGAATTTGCCTGCTTGCAACTCGGCAATTGCCTTGTTTAGGGTTGGCTCAAAGTGCCAGATTGCTGAAGCTACGACTGTGTTAGGATATTCGGCCTGAGTATCGATTACATTCCCAATCGCCAAGATATCTTTTTCTTTTGCTGCATCGGAAACACCAAAGCGCTCAGCATAAAGGATATCCGCACCATTCTCGATCATTGCGAAGGCAGTTTCTTTAGCTTTTGGTGGATCAAACCAGCTACCAATAAAGCTGACTTGAAATTTAATGTCTGGATTCATTTCTAGTGCCCCAGCCATAAAGGCATGCATTAGTCGATTTACTTCCGGAATTGGGAAGCCACCAACCATGCCAATATTTCCAGATTTTGTCATTGCGCCTGCAATGATGCCTGAAAGGTAAGAGCCATCCTGAATGTAATTATCGAAGACCGCAAAATTTGGTAAGGCTGCATCTTCTTTAAAGCTCGATCCCATTAGAAAAGCGACGTCTGGATATTCTGCGGCAACTTCGCGCGCTTCAGCTTCAGCACCAAACACCTCGCCGATTATAAGCTTGTTGCCCGCTTCTGCATACTCGCGAATAACGCGGGCATAGTCGGTATTGCTTACATTTTCAGAGAAAGTGTAAGCAATATCACCACGATCTTGTGCGGCAAGTGCTGCAATATGAATACGGCTTACCCATTGCTGCTCCACCGGGACAGTATAAATCCCTGCAGTTTTAATCGGTTCTGCTGCAAAGGTTGGGCCAGCACCAAGAATTAATGATGATGCTGCAGTAGTCATCATAAAGTGGCGGCGGTTAAAAGAATTAAATTTTGTCATATCAGTCCCCAGATTAGATACTGTTAAGTAACACGTTTTTTTATCGCTTGGTCAAGAATTTATCTGATCTAAGACTTTTGTCATATTATTGGTGGTTATAATACGCTCAGAGTATTCCTCTTTAATTAATTTTTAAGCATTTTGCAAAATTGGGTTGGGTGGAATTTCTCTTAGTAAAATTTAGTCAACTGTCCCCAGATTTTGTAAGACGTAGTATAGAAAATACACATAGCATAATAGCTCTAACTATTTATATAGCGCTATGCGTCGAGTCGATAGGTCGGACTATGATTATGCATCTCCAGCGATGTTCCGATGCTGTAATTAAGAGATGCCCGAGTAAATAGATTTCTCTTCAAAAAAAAGATTAATGGCTAATCTGGCCAATTCCTCCATTCCTTGAGCGTACCCGCAAAAACGTTTATGTCTACTGGAGTTGGCACACCGGGAACAATACCGGTGCCAGTGTATTGCCAGAATATCCATTTCTGTCCAGGGTAAGTTTTGCGAGGATGGGCGGCAACAGACCGCAACCAAAATTGAGTATTTTTTAATTGTTCGATATTGGTATCACGATAAAAGTCGACGGTTGTATAGATAATTGGACGCTGGCCATAGTGTTTTTCAAGAATGTCTAAAAAACGTTTGGCTTCCTCACGGACTTTAGCGCCAGTTGGACGGAGTGGGCAAGTTCGTGATAGATGGTTCCATTCCATATCCAGAACATGTGGTAGCGCCTTAGCTTCCCGTGGTACATGACTGATAAACCATCGTGCCTGTTCTATCGCGGGACGGCAAAAGTAAAAATAATGATATGCTCCCTGACGCACACCGGCTTTTTGCGCCCCATTCCAATGCGCAAGAAACATTGGATCAAAAACATCTCCACCCTCAGTAGCTTTAATATAGGCAAATGAAATACCGGCGGAACGTGCAGTTTGCCAATCAATGTCGCTTTGCCATCGTGATGCATCTATACCGTGGACAGCAAAGTTTTGCGGTTTGTCGCCAATCCCCTCGTGTGGTTTGGCGTCTTGAAAAGTGGGGTAGCTGCGCAAAACTTCTTGACCGATCAATATATTAACCGTGTCTGGATCTTTAGAAGTTAGTGAGGGTGCACATGATAAAAGCCCAATTAATAATGTTCCTAAAACAGTTTTTCTGACCAATTTGAGCACTGAAACTCCCTGTAACAAGGTTCAAAATCTTAAAATTTTTATCAAAATGAATGCAAACTCTGTCCTTATTATAAAGCCCGCGTTGTCATGTTTGAACTAAAAAATCATATGTACATATGATAGGGATCTCTCCAAATTTTTGATTCAAGTAGGCGTATAAAAGCGGGATTGTAGACGTAAGCGCTGATATGATAAATAAAGAAAATCTCCTTTCTATCCAAATTGTATTTGTATGAAAAGTAGCACATTGGTTATGTGCTCTACACGATTCATCTTAGCACAGGATAGATTGAATGTTCAATTGAATTTGGTTATTCATCTACTGATGCATACGATAAAAAATTAGAAAAATAAATGCTTGGTAAAAATAATAACAACTTCAGTAAAAACACATAAGATATTTTGTTAGGCTAGGACGCAGTAGCTGATAATTACTTGAGGGGTACAATTAAATGGCGACTAAAGCAGAGCTCGAAAAGGAACTTTTAAGCCTCAAGTTAGAATTGGAAAACAGCCGCCTTGCCTATGATGCAAAAAAAAGAAACATGGATAAAACTGATGCAGAATTACTGGGTAAAACAGAACATAATACCGAAGGTTTGTCGCAAATTTTGGTTAACCATGGCCTTGACTTGGACCAGATTGAAGATCTAGGCGCAACTTTGATAGATGAACTAAAAATGCTGCATAAAGAAAAGCCTGTGACCGTTTTAATAGCTACTTTCATCCTGGGGCTTTTTGTTGGTCGCGTGTCAAAATAGGAGATCAACATGAATCGGATTAGTCGTAGTATCACAACGATTTATCGAACTGAAAGCCTAATTGCGCGACGGCGTTTAGCAGTCATTCAAAATCAGACAATCTTGATGGCTTTAGCAGGTGTTTTAGCAATGATTGGCTTGGTTTTTTTGAACCTTTGCTTTTACTTTATTCTTAGCGGACTAGTCTCTCCCACATGGGCGGCCTGTATTCTGGCTATTTTGAATTTAATATTGACCCTTGTCCTAGCGATCACTGCAGCGAAGTTGAACGTTGAACGAGAAATTGCGCCGGTAGTAGAAGTTAGGGATATGGCAATTGCTGACCTTGAAGTAGAAATGCAAGATTTTGGATCCGATGTACGTCAGATTGTTGGGTCATTGAAAAATATTCCAGCTGACCCGTTGGGATCCCTCACCACGCTTCTGGTCCCAATTCTAACGCCTTTATTAAAAAAGAAAAAGTAACTGTAAGTTTTGTATATTTTGTGGTTAAAAATACGGTCAAGTTATTTATCCAATCAGCGGCTGTGTCCGCTTTTAATCTGAGTTTGAACCCCAGATAATCATGAAGTGATTACTGTAATGGAGACAGCTAAAGATCGACTGGTACTGAAGCAGATCACAAAAATTTTTAGTACTGCCGTGATTTAACATTGAACGTGATAGTTACAAATGGACTAAATCGTCACCAAAAATTGTATTTGCATGTTCAGCCATATAAATTTTTAACCATGGTGTGAAGCGTTCAGGGTTTTGTTCAATAGCAGATTTTATATCTGTGAAACTGAGCCATTCAATCGCCATTACTTCATCTGGGTTGAGCTCGACTTGAAAATTTGGAGGTGCGTACCCGACGTACACGTCTACAACTTCATGTTCGATTAAACCTCCACCCACTTTGGCACGGTATTCAAGATGATGACGGTGCTCGAGGTTCAGATTTTTAATGCCTAGTTCTTCAGTCAACCGCCGAACAGCGCAATCATTAGGGTCTTCGTCCCAGTCAGGATGGGTGCAGCAGGTATTGGCCCATAGACCTGGTGTATGGTATTTTTCCAACGCTCGTTGTTGTAATAATACATTGTCGTTCTGCAATATAAAGACTGACACGGCTTTATGTTTAAAACCGCGTTTATGTGCTTCAAGTTTTTCAACGGGGACTAAGCTGCCATTTACCCAAGCAGGGATCATTATACTCATACGTAGTCTGCCTTAACCAAACCTGTTAGATGGGCTATATTTTTTATGCCAATTTTAATATGAGCCATAGGGCGCGCTGATACTAGTTTTTTGTTCATATAAGCCTCAAAGGTTAATTTTTGTACGTCAACATCGTGACAAAGAGATACAAATCGCTCACGTCTATCATCAGATCGGTAATAGGCATTCTGCATTGAAGCAAGAACTCGAAACACTGTTTTATGCTCACGCATAAAGAGTTTACGCGCTAATTTGAGATCTTTAACTCTGCCAGATGCAAGCATCGCAGTACAAGCTGTGGCAGCCACACGCCCACCAACCATAGCGTAATAGATCCCTTCACCTGAGGATGGGGCCACAACACCCGCGGCGTCGCCAGCTAATATGACATCTTTCCCGTTATCCCATCTGTCAAGTGGCTTAAGTGGGATGGGTGCGCCCTCTTTTCGCAGAGTTTCACAATCTGCGAGCCCCGAGGCTATGCGTAAATCTGCAGTAGCTTGCTTTAGGTTTACGGATGATAACTCGGATCCCATGCCAACACTGGCACTGTCTCCATGTGGAAAAACCCAACCATAAAAATCAGGTGAGATAGCACCGTCGTAGATGACGTCACATCGTGCAGGGTCATAGATTTTGTTCTTGGGTGGAGCTTTGATAATTTCATGATAAGCAAAAACCAGAGGTACTTTATCAGCATCTTTAACTTCTGCTAAACCAACGCGAGATTTTGCTCCGTCAGCCCCAATTACGGCTCTGCAAGGAAGTTTGTGTTCTTCCTGAGTAGCCTTGTCTCGGTAAATAACCACAGGGTTTCCTTCGGGACGTTCAATTCTAACAAATGTGCCTGTAAAATATTTTGCTCCGGCTTCTTTGGCGCGGGAGCGAAGGAATGGATCAAAGTCTTTGCGATCCACCATTCCAACATAACCGTTTTCGATGGGAATATCGACGTGCCTACCGCTTGGAGATATCATGCGGGCTGTAGTTACTTTTGTGAGCAACTGATCTTCAGGTATCTGAAAATCCTTCATCAAGCGTGGTGGTATTGCTCCACCACAAGGTTTAATCCGTCCTTCGCGATCCAGCAAAGCTACAGAGTGACCTGATCGTGTGAGATCTTCGGCAGCTGTGGCACCAGATGGTCCACCGCCCACAACGACAACATCATACATATTTTTATCCCCCCGGAACCAAGGTTACATCATTCATATTGGAGGGCAAACGCATCACTCGGGCTGCTACAATAGCTGCTATAATGAAGAGAATAGCCTCGAGCATAAATACGACACCATAAGCTATCGAATCTGGCAAAATCAAACGGGTCAGGTCCAGCATGCCTGTTGCAACAATTCCTGCAAGGCCGGCAGCTACAGCCTGTGCAGCTCCAAAAACACCCATGCGCATGCCGGTTGCTTTGGCGTGGGCAGTTGCTAGTTGCATCATTGATCCTACAGCGCCTACTACAAAAAGACCATTACCAAAGCCTAGAACAATAGTGCTGGGTACCAGTGGTAGGCCAGTTGCAAATCCGACCAGGCCTGCTGCTGAAAGAACACAACCTAGCACAGCCCAGAAGCGCAAGTTACCACGTCCAAAATGTGAAAGTATACCTGCGCCAACCATGCCCAGTAATGCTGCGCCATCTTTTCCACCGGAAAGTTTGGTGCTGTCCTCAGGATTAAGGCCGTGGATGTGTCCTGCAAAAGGCTCGAAGATCAACTCTGAGAGGTAGAAAGCAAGGATTGATAAAAAGACAAAGCCAGTGAATTTTCGCGCTACTGGATCATTCCAGGTTTTGCTTAAACCCTCAAAAAACGGTGTTCCTGTGTCCACATGAACACCGGGAGCGTGTGTTTCCACGTTCCATGTGGCAATTAAACAGAGCACAAAAGCTATTAAGCAAACTACTGCTACGACACTGACCAGCCGTGTGGCGCTATAAGGCTCCAGCATAATGCCCGTTCCTACTGATGCGATGATTGCGCCTGCTATTAGCAGTAACCATGCTAACGTCGCCGGAGCTCCTTTACGTGGTCCAGTTACGCTTGCAAGTAAGGCGAGAAAAGAAGTTCCTGCCGCCCCAATTCCTAAACCGATAGCTGCGTAAGAAACCACCCATATAAAAAGTGCTAAAGGCACTGATTCATCTGCAACCTGAATTCCCCAAGCAGCCCCCAAAACACCAAGACAAACGACGAGGATACCTATTAAAATAAAAGGTGTTCTACCGCCCTTTAAGTCTGAACGATGCCCCCATAGTGGCCTGGTTAGTTGTACACCATAATGCAAGGCCACCAAAAGCCCTGGTAACAAGGCAGGTAGTGCTAACTCTACCGTCATCAAACGGTTGAAAAGGTTAACTGGTAGTGCTGCGAGGCCGCCAATCGCAGCATTAACCAGACAGAGACGAATAAGAGTACCCCAGCTTATTGTCATGTCAGCCCTCTAAGCGCAAAAGCGGTAATCATCATACCCGCCACATAAAGTGTGACACCAGTTCCATTATACCAAGGCGCCTTTCCTTTGGGGTCCTTGAACATGATTGTCATGGCCCAGAATTGTAAAAGAAGGACGCAAAATATTCCCAAAGCATGAAATGGGCGACCCCAAATCACTAACAGCATCAAGACGAGTAACTGTGGCGCAGTCATAACGGCGCAGGCTACCTGCGCTGCTCTGTGCGGTCCAAGAGTAACTGGCAAAGACTTCAAACCCATTTGCCTGTCCCCGTCCAAGGCCTTGAAGTCATTTAGTGTCATGATGCCATGTGCACCAATACCATATAAAAATGCTATGATTATTACTTGGATCAGTGGTGCGCCTGCACTCAGAACTGCTGCCCCGGTGATCCATGGCAATGTCTCATAACTTAAGCCTACAAGACCTGGACCCCACCAACCGGATCGTTTCAGTCGCACTGGCTCTGCCGAGTATGCCCAGGCTGCGATTACGCCAATGACCGTAGCGGCAAAGCCCCAAGGACCAAGATGCCATCCGACAAAGAGTGATAGGATTGACATGCCCCATGCGATCCACAAACCCCAACGTCCTGGAATGCGGCCTGAGGGTATGGGACGGTTGGGTTCGTTGATGGCATCGACATGGCGGTCGCACCAGTCATTCGCAGCTTGGCTCATGCCACATACTATGGGTCCAGCGAGTAAAACGCCTAATAGCATCAAATGCCATTTTCCCGTTGGTGAAGTTCCAGACGAGATTACTCCACAAAGATAGGCCCACATAGGTGGGAACCACGTGATCGGTTTGATCAATTGAAAAGCGGCTAAAGGTTCAGGAAATCGGCGTACGGTGAGGGAGTGACTAGTATTCATGTGTAAACTATGTCTGACACTTTGAGTTCACGCAAGTGTCAGACGGCTTTGTCAGTCACTCTTTTGCAAGCAAGCCAAATTTGCGTAGTTTGACATAAAGTGATTGTCGCGATAACCCAAGCATTTCAGCCGCTGCGACCCGATTGTTGCGAGTTAGGCTTACTGCCGTTTCGATGCACATCTTTTCAACAACGTCTGTGGTCTCAGCCACAATGTCTTTTAAGGATGCGGAACCAACCAAATCCATTACATTGTGAGCAGGATCGTGCATGGTGGGCTGGCTTTCTGTCGTTCGGATCACATCAAGCCTGCTTACATCGCGCATGATCAATGCAATAACAGGGTTCTGCGGATCATTAAGACGCGTTGTAGATGCCTCAACTGGTACACGCGCACCAAGATCATTAATCAAGCGTGTCGCATATGCTCTCATATGACCGGTTTGATTTGTATTTTCTAACAGCACATCGAGGTCAATTTGGCCTCGTGCCATAAAATCTGAGAGTTTGCTTCCAACAACATCGGTAGTATTGGCTGCGCCAACAAGATTAAGAAACGCATCGTTCACAGACAAAACTGAACCTTGTAAATCCATAAAAATTATTCCGTCGGTAGTCTGTTGGATCAGTGCCCCATCATGATCCGATGACGTATAATTGGTGACGAAAGGTTTCGCGTTCTCTAGTACACGGCACATCAGCACCCGCTGACCTCCCGCCCGAAATACAACGGGCACTAGCGACAACGTTTTTTGTGTGCGGGTTGCGCGAACACTTATTGGTTCCGCATCGTTTGATAGTGTTGCATTCATTAGGCTCTCAAGAAGTTCAGCTCCTGTACGGTCAGAAAACAATTTTGAGAAAGTGGCTCCAGTTAATGTGTCTGCTTTCATGCCGAGAAGATTAGCCGCTTTGTCATTAGCCCCTTCAATCCGACCAGTTTGAACTGATAAGAATACAACAGCATCTTCAATATTTGCCATTACAACACGATAACGCGCATCAAATTCTCGGCGAGCTTCATATCCTTTTTCTAAAGCAATTTGCGCTTTAACTAACTGCTGTTGTGTTTCTGCGATGGGACGCAAATCGCGGCCCAATAGTAAAACTGCGTTGTCTTGACCAAACCTATGAAAGGTATAGCGCACTGGATATTGCCAGATGGCGTTATCAGAGTGATTCAGCTCCAGTGATTTTTTTGGGACTTTGCCAGATAAATATACACCATGCGAAGCGTTAAATTTGCTTATGCTTTCAACTGTGAGAAAATCAGCAATGGGCCGTCCCTCCCAATGTTTCAGATTCCCAAAGGAGTCATCCTGATTGTTGACCACAACTGAGAGTATGACACCCTGAGATGATACAACTAAAGCGATGTCAGAGGCTGCGCCTATTATGCTGCTTAGGAATTCAGGCTCAATAAGTGGTACAGCTCCACTGGTCCAAAAATTATTTTTTGGGCTGGTCATTTTCCACCCAGTGCCTTTTGGCGTTTCGCACAAAAACCGAGCACGTCCTTCGCTGAATTTGTCATCAAATCAACACCAGTGTGTTCTTTTATACTTTTTAGATTACCTCTGATAGGTCCACCTAGTGCAAGCACTGGAGGCGTTTTTGTTGATGATGTAATTTTATCAACCAATCGAGTAACATACTTTAGCGGCTCGATTCGTGCACATGAAAATAAAACCATATTTGGTTGATCAAATTTAACTCGTTCTGTGACTTCTTTGACATCTTCACAAAAAGATATGCTTGCATCACAGCCAAGGCGGCGTAATTGACCTGCTGCAACGCTAGCACCTAGAAAATGCTGTTCGCCTTCAGGTACAACGATTAAGGCACTCAAAACTTCTACATCGCCAATAGTGTGAAGGTGTGGAATCTCGACTGAGGCCTCGCTCAATAACGCCTGAAGTCGAAGTGCTCCCACCGTAACTGCAGCAAAATCAATATCTGAAGACACCCATAGCTCACCTAAGCAAATCGCAGTTTGTGGTATGTATAGATCGATAACTGAGTCTAGTGTGAGCCGGTAACCGCGTAATTCGTGCATGACTTGAATAGGGTCAAACCAAGAAGGTGACAAAGTGGCCCTAACTAGATAGTCGAGAATAACACCTCGTGCACCTACTGCATTCACAGCTTGGCGCTCTGAAAGCAGTGTAATTACTTGCGAGGCCAGTGGCTCAAAGCTTTGGCTCACTTTCAAATTGATTGGACTCAATGTGTCGTCACGCGTCATTAAACACCCCAAATCGGAAGTAACGCTGTAGACGACTCTGGCGCATTCAGAGCCGTAGATTCGATAAAAATTGTCTGCCTTACAGGAAGAAATGTCAACCATAGATGACACAAAGACAATTCACAAAGATGTGGTATGCGGCCAAAAAGTGACATTTATAGGCAAATAATGGTATTTAATTGGATTTATGTCAATTTAAAATAACAATTCTCTTTGAATTGAGTGTAAGTTTTAATTGACACTTTTCACCTGACGCCAGTACGTTTGTATTAACTGCTAGCAAAGAGGCTTGTGTTAATGTCCAACCGGGCACAATTCAATCAGATACCGCTGGGTCTTTACACAGCCGAAGAGCGCGCTCGGCGTGACACAACAATCTGGACAACAGTTCAGGGAGTGTTGGCCCCTCTACAATTTATTATCTTTGTGATCTCGTTAGGTCTTGTGATCCGATATCTTGTAAATGGAACGGGCTATGACGTTGCAACCTGGTCAATAATCTTCAAAACTATTGTTTTGTATGTTATCATGATCACTGGAGCGATTTGGGAAAAAAACGTTTTTGGTCAATACCTTCTGGCTCCAGCATTTTTTTGGGAGGATATTTTTTCCTTTCTTGTAATTGGACTTCACACTGGCTACCTCTGGGCACTTTTTACCGGCGCACTTACACCAAATCAACTGATCTGGTTGGCGCTCGTTGCGTACGCAAGCTATTTAATTAATGCCGTACAATTTGTATTAAAACTTCGTGCAGCAAGATTGCAGAGAGCCACTTTTTCAGAGGTGCGTGTATGACGGAACTGCCGCGCCTTTCTGCAAATATCGGCTGTCGTGATACACCGATTCTTAAACAGCGAGGTCAACGAGAAGTTTTTTGTGGGCTGACTGGGATCATCTGGCTGCATCGAAAGATGCAGGATGCATTTTTCTTAGTTGTTGGATCGCGCACTTGTGCCCACCTTCTGCAGTCTGCAGCCGGTGTAATGATTTTTGCTGAACCACGCTTCGGGACAGCAATCTTAGAAGAAACAGATTTGGCTGGCCTTGCAGATGCTCAGGACGAACTCGACAAAGTTGTTGATGAACTATTAGCTCGCCGGCCAGACATTAAACAATTATTTTTGGTTGGTTCCTGCCCGTCTGAAGTTATTAAACTGGATCTTTCTAAAGCAGCGGAACGGATGACGGTACGGCATGCGCCGTCTGTAAGAGTTTTGAATTTTTCTGGCTCAGGAATTGAAACTACCTTCACTCAAGGTGAAGATGCTTGCTTGGCCTCAATGGTCCCCGTTTTACCAAAAAGCGATCAGCGTCAGTTGCTCTTGGTTGGAGCATTACCTGATATAGTTGAAGAACAGGCTATTGGCCTGCTGGAAGCTATGGGTGTGGGTCCTATCAAAGTTTTGCCTGCAGCCCGCG
>Ga0066605_10001006_pt1 | contig 18839 bp, 30 predicted proteins | sample SaaInlLV_DNA_10m_FD_60385 | JGI IMG/M metagenome (GOLD analysis project Ga0066605, IMG submission 60385) | Marine microbial communities from expanding oxygen minimum zones in the Saanich Inlet - SI075_LV_DNA_10m | ecosystem: Environmental > Aquatic > Marine > Unclassified | place: British... | reverse complement strand
CTGTTTAAGTTTCTTGTTTTTTTCTAGCTTACGGATGGCTGTTCTGTAGACATGCACAGCGCCTTGTCTTGATAGCCCTATCTCATCGGCAATCTTCTGCCATGTAACATCACCATCATGCACTACACTCCTAGGTTTACTGCTCACTTTAGTTGATCCTTTAGTTGTTGAGGGAATGGGACGTATACTTTCTTGTTCTCTGAGAGCCACCTGACTAGCACCTCAGCGGCGTTAGACAGCTCCTGTGGGGTTAGCTTGCCTGTAGAGTTCTTGTCGTACATGGCCTTTATAATAGGCTTGTAGAGCGTCTCCTTAACCAGCACCTCAGTGAACGGTATCTCTAGCTTGTCACTGAACGGGTGCCTTACCCAGTACCCTGCGTCATTCAGTTCTTGAGCTATCTGCCTAAACCACAAGTGCATAGCGTTGTTTTGTCTGTCACTCCTTGTGGTGTCCTTGATTGTATATAGGATTTTCTTGCCGTCATCAAATTGCGTAGTAATGAAGGCGATAAAAAAGTTCATCTTGTCTTTGGTATCGACAAGCCATCGGTGTGATGTGTCCATTCAGTTTCCCCAGTTTACCCAGTTTACCCAGCTTCCCCCTAATACCCTTGTTTTACCCCCCGGTCTGTCGCAATAAGCTGGCTTTATGAGACCAACCCGCCCCCTAAAAAGGGGGATTACAGGGATTCTGGGTATTCTGGGGATTACATTGGCACCCATCGGTAGTATTTCTTGCCGTGCTCGCCGCGTCTTTCTAGTTTTAGGTTGTTGCCTTTGAGCAAATCAATGCAGTTAAGTAGCTTCTTCCTAGTACAGCCGTTTGGATTTACGTTTTCATCGCGAAGTAGCTCAAGCAACTCCGACTGACTAAACATTTTGCTGGACTTCATTATGCTACTCAGTAGTACGTACTCGTCTTCGTACTTGCTTATGGCTTTGCCGATGTTAATTTGCGCTCGTTGCTTTTCCTTGAGATCACTGATGTCATCGACCGTCATGAACTGAACAGAATCCACAGACTCCTCGTATCCTACTGTCGCACTGGTCTGCTTATACTTGAAGCCACCCTCGAAACTGATCTGACTACGATCCTTTTCATTGATTACTAACAGCTCTTGGTAAAAAGCAAACTTGTCGTTAACAGGATCAAGGCCAAACATATTGTCAACGTCAGCCTTTAGATCCCCTACGCCTTCATAGATCAAGCGGCCGTCCATGCTCCGGTGTTTGTTGCAGTGACCCAGCAGGATGACGGTACCGCCTGCTGCGGCAAACTCACGGAAGACGTGAAGCACCTCGCGCATGTCGCCCTTGTTCAGGACCGGCGCAAACTTCTTTAGGGTGTCGCAGATAACAATCTTTCCGTTAGCCTCGCCCTCTTCTCTAATAGCATTGAGCAGATGAAGTGCGTCGGTTGTCGTGCGAAGCGATGGGTCTGGCGAGTTAGCCAGGGTAACCATTGTAATTCCGTGCCGGTTTCCCATCTTGGCCTTCTGAAGCACGCCCTTGGCTCCGTCATCTTCGTTAAAATAGATCACGTTAGAGCCTTTTATGAGGTTATTCCGAATGCTCTGGAATAGATTGCCTAAAATCCATACGGTCTTACCAGCTCCTGAGGGGGCGTATACGAGCGTTACGGTTCCGGTGGTAATCATGCCGGGGATGACGTCTCGCTCTTGCGCTAGGCGCTCCTCAAGCTCTTCTATGCGACTGTTAACTGCTACGCCCATAAGTCTTGAGAGTGATGACGATCCATTCTGTTTTGTGTGATACGGGTTTCCCGGGAAGGTTTCGTTGATAAGTTCTTCTTTGATTACAAAAGCGGGTTTTTGTCCTACTGACTCGCAGTAGTCTGCCCAGTCGTCTTGCATTTTTGTCTCCTTATTCGTTGTGGTGAAAGCCTTTAACTCTGAATGACTTTGCTCGTTGTGTCAACAAACTTATAAAAGGTTTGCAAAGTTTGTAAAAGTTTTGTAGACTGTCAGCTCAATCAAAAAAGGAGAGCGTTATGTCAGGCACTGTAAAGATTCACGGCAAGGAATATAAGACTGTAGCTTTGCGTGTTCAGGAGTTTAGAGAGAAACACTCTGACTTTACTATTCAAACTGAGCTTGTTGAAGCTAACGATACCTTGGTTATTGTCAAGGCAACGATAGCCGCTGGAGGTCAGGTCATTTCTACTGGCTATGCGGAAGAAGTAAGGTCGGCCAGCAAGATCAATCGCACTTCAGCTCTTGAGAACGCAGAGACTAGTGCAGTAGGAAGGGCCTTAGCATTCTTTGGAATGGGCGGATCGGAGATAGCATCAGCTGACGAGGTGGCTAACGCGATTAGCCAGCAGAACAGCCAGCCTGCCATCGAAGAAATCAATAGACTCATTGCACACAATGAAACGTGGAGAAACAACTCCGCTTCTATTTACTTCATCAAAGAACACATCGAGTTAAAGTCGTGGGAGGCTGTAGCTGAGGCGTGGGCTGAGATTTCAAATGAAGACAAGGCGGCCTTATGGCTGGCTCCTTCAAAGGGTGGGGCATTTACTACGGCTGAACGTGCCGCACTCAAATCCGATGAGTTCAACGCCGCAAGAAAAGTAATGGGAGAAAATGATGGATGATAAAGTGTTTGTAGATGGGATGATGGCAAAGCAACCTGATGATAGTGCGCCTGATTTCGTAAAGCTAAAGCTGTCTCTAAAGCTAGATGAGTTTGGTGCTTGGGTTGCCGCTCAAAAGAAAGCTGACCCTAGCATTGAATGGCTAAACATCGAAGTTAAAGAGGGTAGATCTGGCAAGTGGTATGCGGAGCGCAATATGTGGAAGCCTAGCACTGACCAGCCAGCTCGGCAGCCGGCCAATCAAGCTCCTGTTCCGAATGATGATATTCCTTGGTGAGGAATGGCGCTCCCACGCCTTGCCCTGTGTTGTATAGCAGGGCTTTTTTTTAAATGGAGAATGAAATGAACGAACAAACTGAATACCTGTACTACCGCGACCTGTTCCACATTTTCAAAGCCTATACTTCACCGAAGTTAATTAAGGTACTGGATGCTCAGGGGATTAAGTATTTCACCGACGCCAAAGGCAAGCCCTTTACTACAAGGGCCGCCATCGAGGATGCTTTATCTGAAGAGCCTCAGTCGACTTAAGATCTCGGCCTAATCGTGATTCGACTTACTTCACCGTCGTCATTATTGTACGTGATTACCTTTGCGCCTCTATGAGACATAAGCCCTAGTCTAGTGGCGTATGAATCCCTTGAAGCTAAAGTGGGGTGCTGTTCGGTAATAGCCCCCGCGTCCTCTAACACTCGCTCGTGGTGGTAATGGCCTGAGTGAATGTACGCAATCTTTGATCTGCCCCAGTCCTCTCTGAACCTTGGCTCGCTAGAAAATACCTTGGGCAAACTGCCCATCTTTGCTTTATGTCCGTGATGAAAACACAGCATGGTGCTTCCATGTCTGTAAGCGTAATAAGGAAAGTCGTTGTCGATAACCTCAAGGCGAGGCTCGTTTGCATACAGCTTGCGAATAAACTTGCGAAGCCAGATAGATCCAGCAATGTCGTGATTACCTTCAGCGCATACGAATACAACCTTCTCGTACTTCTTGAGCATCATGCGGACAGCTTCATCCATGACGGTCATGGCTATGTCTACAATGCGAGAGTATCTCGAGTCCCCTTCTAAAAGATTTTTGCCGCTGGGCGTCAATTGGTCTAGGCCATCCCAGTGCAAAAAGTCACCGAGATTACAAAGCATTCCGATCTTACTTTTCGGTGTGCTGTCGATCATATCCTTGATGCTAGACAGAAACAGATCTCGCGCCATATTGGTATCATAGTCTTCACTGGTCTCCTGACCCCAACAATAGGAGCCAAGATGAAAATCCGTGATGACCAGCAAGCTCAGTAAATCGTCCTCTACAACCTTTGGTTTTTTAACTGGCTTCCAAGGATTGATGCCTTCGCAAGCTACCTCGATTCGCTCGATCATCATTTGAAACTGACGCTCTTTGTCTGATTGGCTCTTCACCCATTGAGCAACAGGGTTTCCGTCCGAGTTATAGTAGGTCGAGACGCCCCTCAGAACGAAGCCCTCAGGCACCGTATGAACCATATCGTGTTCAGGGGAGTGACCGGCGAGGGCCGCTTTGCGCTTGATATTTTTGACGATATCGCGAGCACCCCACTTTGCCATACCCAGCTTTTCGCCAATTTTTTGATACCCAAGCCCCTCTAAGTGCAGAGTAATAACTTGTGTTTGACGTTCAGTTGTACAGTAATTAAGTAAACTCATATCTTCTCCCAATGAAACCCTATGGGCGTATGCTCCGCATCGTGTTTGCTCTTGCAAGAACAGCAACGATTTGGGTTAGCTCTACGGGGTCAATTGGAATGCTCATTTGCGGCTGCTCTGTGTTTGCCACCTTCACATAGTGGAGCTGAAGATAAGACAGCAGCGCTGCAAGAACATCCTCCTCTGTTCGGATTTTTATCAGTGCCTCTTCGGACTCTGTAGTCATAGCATACTCCTCAGCGGATCATCCGCCGGTGGTTGATAGTTAGACAGGGTGTCATAGCGAGGGATTATGTCAAGTGCCAACACTTTGCAAGTATCGTGCCACTCAAGGTAGGGCAGCGATTCCGCCCACCGGGACGCTGCCAACCGGCTCAACAGGCGAGGAGTACAGAGGTCGCCTTGGACACTTGCAGTCTAACAGTAAGGCTCAAACTCCTGCCACTCTTGTTTTTCATCTGGGTTGCTATCGTTCTGCAGCTCATCGCAATCAATGCACACTTGATCGTCATCTAAGAACCCGGACTCCATCCACTGCTGGCAGACGATGCATTGCCACAACTCAATCATAGTTAAGCTTCCATTCCCTGCAGTCATCGTATCCATAGCTGTAATGAATTGATGCGTTAAGGTTTGAGTTACCCATCATGGCATCCTCCCAGCCTCGCCGGTAATCAGCCTTAATCATGTCGACATAGTCGTTCATGTGCCAGTCGCACGCGCTGCCTGTTAAGGTAGGAACTGCTTTCATTGCCCCAGTCATCTCGCGAAGCTGTCGCACTGAATCTTCTAACGAATCAAGTGGTAACTCTTTCATCCTAACGTCTCCTCAAGTGCCCAACAAACATCCTCTGCATTAATGATGCTTCTTCCATGCCACATACAACTGGCATTCATTAGCACGTCGGTTGGCTCATCAAATACCTGACCCCAGAACTCGTGGCTGTCGCTTGTGTTAAACACTATATATTGTGCATCTATTTCTTCAGGATCTACATATAATTTTGCTACGCAGTTAACGCGATCGAAGTCGTCAATGTCTGCGCCTTCAAATTTGTCAACATCATCAGGCACGATAGCCTCGACCTTAATGTAAATTTTATTGTCCATTGTTAAACACCTCATCAATTGTTCTGTATGAAGGTATGCCATTGACCTGTTTATTGCCAAGGATCTCGCCAATAAAATCGTTCATGTCCTCGAACGTCGGTCGCACATCATTAGCAGCGCAGTAATTAAAGTAAACCCGGAGTAAAGTCTCCGGGTAGTATCTATCATTTGTTTTCCGCACTGTCTTCCTCCAGCTCTCGAAGCTCATCAGTTAGATAGTGAACACACGAATTGATCTCGATCATCAGGGTGCCGCAGTTATCCGACAGCCTAGGTATCTTGTCGAGTTGGTTGTGTGCCGCCTTCAAGAACTCGATAGCGTTAACAATACGATCACGCCCGTCAAGATAAGCGACAACATGTTCCGAGGTAATAACGTACGGAAACAAACTCTTTGCTGTCGCCCTTACTACTTGCGGGTAGATCTCGTCCGGCCTGTACAGGTCGAGCAGGTTATCGATAAGGATCTTTACCTCTGACTCTAACAATTCAGGGCATGCTTTTCTGACGTACTCTTTAGTTAAGCTCATTATATATTTCCTTTGTTGGTGAGGAGGGATTTCCGCAGCCCCCGCCAAAGCCGGGGTGCGGAATCCTGAGCGGCTATATTTCTATGGTCGCCCTTCGTAAAACTCTTCATAAAGTTCTCTTGCTATTTGCTTAATAACATCTTTATTTTCACAGCATTCTACTCCCTGCTCTGCTATCCAAAGATCCACAGCTTTGCTGTAACAAACTAAATAAATAATATCGCCATTGATGTTTATGGTTGTTTCCAAAATGTTTCTCCTTCGTTGGTTTATGCGGCTTCATACTTCCGCATCATGGTAAATTGCGACATGCAATACTCACTGGCTTTTCTTGCTGACGTCGCTGCCTTAAGTAAATACTTAGGGTCTGACTTAATTGCTTTTTCCCACGAGGAAAGGTAACTCGCGTGCTGAGCAATGTCATAGGTCACGCCGAGCTGCGCACATAAAAAGATAGATCCTAACTCTGCAACCAGCTCTTCTTTTGCATAGTCTTCGCTGCCGAATGAGCCAGTAAGATCGCGATTAAGTCTAGATTTATGACCAGTAGAATGAATGCATTCATGGTAAAAAGTCGATTGATGCGCATCATCAGAATCAAATTGGCCCGGCATTGGCATTCGTATCAAGTCACGTGAAGGACTATAGCTCGGGTTATGAGCTGGGCTAGAGTCAATCTCTACATTTAATGCTTGAGCCATCTCGTACGGACGCTCAAGTTTTGTGACTCTGGTTTCTATTGAAGGTAACTCAATACCTGTTTGCTCAATGTTGAAGATGTTATATAGCTTTGCAAACTTGTAGGTTTTGTCTTCGTGGTTCTTGTCTTTAGCAGATCCAAAGAAGATTGCAGGCGTAGCCTTTTGTCCTTTGACTGTGCCACCAAGCTCAACAACCTGCTTGTAAGTAAGCCAGTAGGGCTTTGTGTAGCCTGAGATGTGAGCTGAGATCATCGTCATCAGCTGGTTGGTGCCGTTGTATGGCTTCTTGCTAATCCAGTTTTGGTGTAAGCCTGACTGTGATTGCCACGTCTTCCGCCATGTGTTTTCGTCTTTCATCGCAGACGATACGAGCTCAAGGATTCGATCATAATTCATAATTTGTACTCCGTTGGTTGATAACGTCCGGGGTGTTGAGCCCCGAACAATGATTAAACTTTATCAAACTTATGCAAAGTTAGCAAAGGTTATTTAGTACATTGGGTTAAAACTTGATGGCTGTCGACATCATCCCAGAACTCATAGAACCCCTCTAAAATATCTTGGATGTCGTCTTCGGTTGGCATATAACAAAACTCAATGGTTGCCAGCGTTTCGCCTTTAACATTCATTACTTTGTATATTTTGCTCATAGCTCATCCTCCAGATAGCCAATCGCTAAAATGCAAGCAATGCCAAGCGTCCAGCACATCGCCATCAAAACCCAATTAAAGCTAAGCGCTGCCAACAAACCACTCAATATTGTTATCACAGCAACCATTATTACCAATACATATAAAATTGTGATGAGTTCCATGTCTTACTCCTTAAAGTTAAAGGGGCCGAAGCCCCCCTACATTATCCAACTGTAGTTGCTTTATTTCGAAGGTAATCAAGAGTTCGCTCCGCTCTCTCTATTTCAGCTGCGTGTGCATCATCAACCTTCATGCTAAGCATCGTCTTGCCAGACTTCGTCTTGCGCTCCCAGATTGCCACCTCGATGCGCTTGCCTTCGAAGAGGATCTCGCCCTTGAATTGTGGAGCTTTGCTCGATCGCTCAAGACCACGATCGTTACTGAATGCTAAACCTGAATTTGGATTGAGTTCTAATGACATAGTATTTCTCCTTAGTTGAAAGTTCCTGTCGTTTCCGACAAGGACAGTGGATCACCCGGGAAAGGAATCTCTGCAAGGGGGCTTTCCGAGTGAATCGCGGAGGGTCCGCGCGTAGCGTGGAAACCGTTATTCTCGCGGCCCTTGTGGATATTCCGCGGGTGATACTCTTTCCGAAGGCGGTAATGACAAGTAGGAACTTTTGGCTAAGGAGCGCACTTGCTCTGTCATTAGGATTCTATTCGGATGCTGACTATCATTCGATTGTGTGTCCTCTGTGGCTCCCGCGTGGACATTCACACTCGCCTGCTCATCCTGCGGATGCAGTCTCATCATGCGGATCAACCGGTATCATCTGCAGAACATCACAGAATAAATCGGTACCGGGGGGGTGGACTGTCGGACCACAGTTATATAGTTCCCACCCAGATACAATAAAAGGTGATTTTGAGTTTACGTTAAGTGTTTGTTTCTTTTAGATATATGTCAGGGGTTTTAATTCCATTAAGTTATAAGGCATGGTTAACCCGCCCCCTACAGAAGGGGATTACGGGGAAACTGGGTATTCTGGAAAAAAAAGAGGGTTCAAGGTATTGTTTAACCAAATAGATATATATAGGATAGGGAGGGTAGGAGGGCAAATAGCCCTTCTTCTTTTTGGAGGATTGATATGAAAGGCGGCAGTTGCGATAAGAAAGATCACACGGTTTCCTATACACCTACGGAATACTATTCGATGTGTGAGAAATCCAAGAAGCGTGTCAAGGAGATGCAGGCTCAGGGATTCCCCACGCGATATGATGCTAAAGAGAATCCAGAAGAAGTAGGTCAGATGGATTCCTACAGTTTCACAATGATTAAGTAGTCGATATGGAAGAAACGCACGTTCAACGAAGAAAGCGAGAGATAAAGCAGCGCAAACAGGAGTCAGGAAGGCCGTCCAAAAAGGACATTACCCAGAACTCTCCGGGGGGAAGGGGGAAGGTAGGCCGCCCAAAGGGTGATGCGACGATTATTAACGAGTATAAAGCTCGTATGTTGGCATCCCCTAAGTCCAAACGGGTACTTGATACCATTTTTGATGCTGCGCTAGACCACGATCATAAGAATCAGGCTGCGGCATGGAAGCTGGTAATGGATAGAATCCTGCCCGTGGCGGCCTTTGAAAAAGATGTCGTGCAAAACAGCGGAAAATCCGCTATTCAGATCAACATAACCGGAGTGGGCGCAACAGAAGTAAAGGATATTGATCCTTCTACTATCCAACCCACGGTAATTGACGGGGGTAACGGTGAAATACTTTAGGCTAGAAGAGTTTAACTGCACTCACACTAACTTAAACCGCATGGATGACGTGTTTCTGGACAAATTGGATCAGTTACGCGAAAAATGCGGCTTCCCTTTTAGGGTTACCTCTGGTTACAGGGATTCAACGCACCCCAGCGAGTCTAAAAAAGAAAATCCAGGCACTCATAATCAGGGCATTGCAGCTGACATCGCCGTAACCAACGGTAAAGATCGAATGAATATCGTGCATTGGGCGCTAAAAATGAATTTTGGCGGTATCGGGGTTGCAAAAACCTTTGTTCACGTTGATGATCGCAAGACAACCCCAGTCATGTGGACGTACTCATGAAATTTTCTCACGGCGATGAATTAACAGCCGGCTCTGCAAACCATATTTTGGAAGTGCCTGCTGGTTATGACGCTATTGTAACCTATTTGTTTATTTCTAATACTGGGTCTACCAAAAGCATTAGTGCTAAATGGGTTCATAGCGGCGTTGACATAGATTTTATAGCTGGTAAGAACGTAAGCGCTGATGATTTCTTAGAATTTGGCGGTCAGCACGGTGAGTTTTTAGTAGCAAAAGAAGGAGACACTGTTACTTTGACTCCAGAAGCTGGGTCTACCTTTGTAAGTATTATTTCTTTTGACTTAGTGCCTGCAACTCCAAGGCTAAACTTTTAACAGGTCTTAATATGGTTATTGTGTTGGGCGCAGATTGGTGCGCTGGATGTAAAGTCATACGAACCAAGCTAACTAAGTACGATATAGATCACAAATACGTTGCAATCCCTCCCGGGAAGCAGGGATGGGACATGGTAGAGCTGTTAACCGGGCGCCGCGCAGTTCCTGCGGTCATGTATAAGTTCGGATCTCCTGTTGAACTAAACAGTTTGTTAAAGGATGCAGGGGCAACTGAGCGAGAATTAACAGAAGAAGAGCTAGACGAACTTGAGTGAGCTAGATATTGAGTTACTGCCTTGGCAGCAGCAAGTATGGGCAGACGATACTCGATTTAAAATTGTTGCAGCAGGCCGGCGGACAGGAAAGTCGCGCCTTGCTGCGTGGATGTTGATAGTCAACGGGCTACAGGCGAATAAAGGTCATGTATTTTACGTCGCACCTACTCAGGGACAGGCCAGAGACATCATGTGGCAAACGCTACTTGAGCTTGGACACCCTGTTATTGCTGGTAGTCACATCAATAATCTTCAAATCAAGCTTGTCAATGGAGCAACCATCAGTCTCAAAGGTGCCGACAGACCAGAAACAATGCGAGGTGTCAGCCTTAAGTTTTTAGTGCTAGATGAATACGCAGATATGAAGCCTGACGTGTTCGAGCAAATTTTAAGACCAGCACTTACGGACCAAAAGGGCTGTGCAATGTTCATTGGGACTCCAATGGGGCGCAATCACTTTTACGAACTGTATAAATATGCGGAGATTGGCGATGATGAAACGTACCGTAGTTGGCACTTTACTTCTTACGACAATCCACTACTTGACCCGAGCGAAATTGACATTGCTAAACGCGGTATGTCGAGTTATGCGTTTCGTCAGGAATTTATGGCGTCGTTTGAAGCCCGTGGTTCAGAAATGTTTAAGGAAGACTGGGTACGCTTTAGTGAGGATGAGCCGGAAGTAGGCGATTACTACATAGCCGTTGACTTGGCGGGCTTTGAAGAGGTCAACAAAAAGAAAACTAAAAGTACAAAGCTGGATGATACTGCGATTGCCGTTGTTAAAGTTAGTGAGCATGGTTGGTTTGTTGATAATATTATCTACGGACGCTGGAGCCTTGACGAAACGGCAGCCAAAATTTTTCAGGCAGTCAGAGATTATCGCCCCGTTAGTGTGGGCATCGAGAGGGGCATCGCAAAGCAAGCTGTAATGTCTCCCCTTATTGATCTTCAAAAAAGATATGGTAATTTTTTTAGAGTTGAAGAATTAACTCACGGAAACAAGAAGAAAACAGATAGAATCATGTGGGCTTTACAGGGTCGTTTTGAAAATGGGTTTGTGACGCTTAACAAGGGGGAGTGGAACTCCCGATTCCTTGACCAGCTGTTTCAGTTTCCTGATCCTTTAACTCACGATGACTTAGTTGACGCTTTAGCGTACATTGACCAACTAGCCAAAGTCGCTTATGACTATGAATATGAGATTGAGGACCACGAAATACTAGACGTGGTAGCGGGATATTAAATATGACCGATTTATATGAAGAAGATCCAATTTTAATCGAGCAGTCTATTGAAGATTGGGTCATTACTAAATGCGAGGATTGGCGCGACTACTATGAGTCGAATTACGAAAGCCGTTTTGAAGAATATTACAGGCTATGGCGAGGAATATGGGACCCTGCTGATAGCGATCGTCGCTCTGAGCGTTCCCGTATCATCTCTCCTGCACTTCAGCAGGCCGTTGAGTCCAATGTAGCCGAGCTTGAAGAGGCCACATTTGGCCGAGGCAAGTGGTTTGATGTCTCTGACAACATGGGGGACACCGAGCGGCAGGATGTTCAGTTCCTAAGAAACAAACTTACCGAGGATTTTGAGGACTGCATGGTCAGAAAGGCCGTTGCAGAGTGCTTGATTAACTCGGCAGTGTTTGGAACCGGCATTGGCGAGATTGTTATAGAAGAAATGAAGGAAATGGTGCCAGCTACCCAGCCTATTATGGATGGAGACTTGCAGGCAGTAGGAATTAACATAACAGATCGCGTAAAAGTAAAGCTGCGACCCATTCTTCCTCAGAACTTTTTGATAGATCCTGTTGCAACAAGCGTTGATGAGGCGCTTGGTGTTTGCATTGACGAGTTTGTTAGCCGTCATTCGGTTGAGGTCTTGCAAGAGCAAGGTGTTTACCGCGAAGGCTACGTGGGTCCGGCAGCCGCTGATACCGACTTAGAGCCAGATCAAGACATTACAATCTATAACGACGACAAAGTTCGCCTAACTAAATACTATGGTCTTGTTCCTCGTAGTCTTCTTGATTCTGCACTTGATGATGCGTCAGAAGAAACAACTGAAGAAGATAGCAAGTACGTTGAAGCGATTATTGTGATTGCAAACGGGGGCATTCTGTTAAAAGCAGAGGCGAACCCATACATGATGCAAGATCGCCCCGTAGTTGCCTTTCCTTGGGATGTAGTCCCCGGCAGATTCTGGGGACGGGGAGTATGCGAGAAGGGTTATAACAGCCAAAAGGCATTGGATACCGAGCTTCGAGCGCGAATTGATGCGCTAAGCCTAACAATTCATCCAATGATGGCAATCGACGCAACCCGACTTCCTCGTGGCGCAAAGCCAGAGGTCCGTCCAGGCAAGATGATCTTGACTAACGGAGACCCAAGAGAGGTTCTTCAGCCGTTTAACTTTGGTCAGGTCAACCAGATTACATTTGCGCAAGCAGGCGCTCTTCAACAGATGGTCCAGCAGGCAACCGGAGCTGTTGACTCGGCGGGAGTTGCCGGTCAAGTAAATGGCGAAAGTACTGCTGCCGGAATTAGCATGTCGTTAGGTGCGGTAATCAAGAGACACAAGCGCACACTAATTAACTTCCAGCAATCTTTCTTGATACCATTCGTTAAAAAAGCCGCTTATAGGTATATGCAGTTTGACCCCGAAAATTACCCCGTTGCTGATTATAAATTTAATGCTAGTAGCACTCTGGGTATTATCGCAAGAGAGTATGAGGTTACTCAGCTAGTCCAGTTGCTTCAAACAATGGGCCAAGACTCTCCGCTTTATCCAACGCTTGTTCAGTCCGTTATTGACAACATGAACTTGTCAAACAGAGAAGAGCTACTTACTGCTTTACAGCAGGCTTCTCAGCCCGGGCCAGAAATGCAGCAGCAGCAGATGCAAGCACAACAAATGCAGATGCAAGCCCAGCAAGCTCAGATGCAGTTCCAGCAATCTCAAACAAACGCGCTTAATGCTCAGGCTCAAGAGTCACAAGCAAGGGCTCAAAAGCTTGCAGCAGAAGCGCAAGCAGTTCCTGCGGAGCTTGAGATTGACCGAATTAACGCAGTCACTCGCAATCTAAAAGAAGGCGACGCAGAAGATAAAGAGTTTGATCGAAGGATGAGATTCGCTGAGACTTTAATTAAAGACAAAGAGGCAGAGGGAAAAGCAAATGCTAACAGACAGAGAGTTACAACTGATATTCCTGAGGTTCAACGACCAGTTGGAGCCCTTGAAGGCGGAAATCAAGGATTTGAAATCCCAGTTGAGCCAGTTGAGCCAGAGCAAGGAGTCGAGTAATGGCGAAGAAACACCCAAGCGTAGCGCGAGCAGGGGTAAGCGGGTTTAGTAAACCAAAAAGAACTCCAAGTCATCCAACAAAATCTCACGTAGTTGTTGTTAAATGTGATGATGGTAAGGTAAAAACAATTCGGTTTGGTGAGCAAGGTGCCAGTACGGCAGGCAAGCCTAAAGCAGGCGAGTCAGAAAAAATGAAAGCTAAGCGCAAATCGTTTAAAGCTCGACACGGAAAAAACATTGCTAAAGGTAAATGCTCTGCTGCATATTGGGCCAATAAAGTTAAATGGTAAAGTTGAATGAAAGTTAAATCACCCGATGGGTATCACTGGATGAAAAAAGGCAAAGAGCTTAAGCTGATGAAAGATCCATCTGAGGGCTACAAGCCTCATAAAGGAGCCACCAAGTCAGCAGACTTTGCAGTTCAAAAGGTTCATAAAAAGTAAGGAGAGAGTTATGGCTTACGGAATGAAAACAATGCCACCTAAAAAGAAAAAGCCAGCCCTGCCAAGGCGAGGTCAGCGCACAGCTACTAATAAAAAGAGCAAGAAATAGATAGCAAAGAAAACAGCAAGATCACGAAAGGCCTGACTTTTACTTAAAAGCATGGTAAAACGCATTTTTCAACAAACAAACGAGGAATACTATGACACCGGAGCTTGAGACATACTTTAACAACTACAACGAATTATTTAATAGCGATGGGTTTAAGCAGCTTGTAGATGAGCTGTCAAAGAATGCTATGCAATTAGCAGATATTCAATCGGTAAAAGATGTAGAAGAACTCTTTTATCGTAAAGGCCAAGTGGCTGCGTTTGCTACAGTAATTAATCTAGACGCAACAATTACTGCAGCGCGAGAACAGGCAGAGGCGGAAGAACAAGAAGAGATGGATGTATAAGATATACGATTTCCGTTGCACTAACGGACATATCTTCGAAAAAATGGTAGAGGGCGGCGTTACGACTAGTAGGTGCGGTTGTGGCGCTAATGCTACTAAAATGGTGTCAGCGCCTAAGTGCGTACTCGATGGGTCTACCGGGGATTTCCCTGGACGTCACATGAAATGGGTGCGAGAACACGAAAACGCTGGCAAAAAATAAATCTCCATAATGACTAGTTCACGGAGTTTAATATGTCTAGAGCAACAATGATTGACTCGCACCCTGACGGGGACAATGCGGACAACATTGAAAACGAAGTAACTGAGATTCAGCAGCCTGAAGAGGAAGTTGAGCAACCTCAAGCTGAAGTAGAAGAGGACACTGGCAGTGATGTTCCAGAGAGATACCGTGGTAAATCTCTGAAAGAAGTTGTCCAGATGCACCAAGAAGTTGAAAAGGTGATGAGTCGTCATTCTGCGGAAGTTGGTGAGCTTCGTAAGGTAGTGGATGAATACATTAACGTTCAGCCACAATCAGCACCTCAACAACGAAATGTTGAGCCTGAAAGCGATATTGATTATTTCACAGATCCTCAAGCCGCTGTTTATCGTGCTATTGAGAATCATCCTAAGATTAGAGAGGCGGAACAATATACTGCAAGCTACAAAAAGCAATCTGCTTTGGCAGAGCTTAATAATCGACATCCAGATATGCAGAATATCCTGAATGACGATAAGTTTGCTGATTGGATCAAATCTTCAAAGATTAGGACTCAACTGTTTGTGCAAGCTGACCAGCAGTACAATGCTGAAGCTGCAGATGAATTGTTTTCACTCTGGAAGGAGCGTAAGACAGTTGCGCAGCAAACCGTAAATGTTGAAAAGCAAGTACGGAAGCAACAACTCAAGGCTGCAAGCACAGGCAACACGAAAGGTAGTAGTGAGAAGACACGTGAAAAAAGGTATCGCAGGGCTGACATTATTAAACTAATGAAAACAGATCCCGAGCGTTATCGTTTAATGTCTGATGACATTTTAAAGGCATACGCAGAGGGTCGGGTCAAATAATCTTTAAAGGAGATTGACATGGCTACTGCAACTTATCCAGGCGCGGCTGGTAATACCGCGAAGACAGAGGCGAATACTTTCATCCCAGAAATCTGGAGTGATGAAATTATTGCTGCCTACCAAAAGAACCTGAAGATGGCTCCGCTTGTTAAAAAGCTGGCTATGTCAGGCAAGAAGGGCGACAAGCTGCACCTTCCTAAGCCAGTACGTGGTGATGCAAATGTTAAGGCGGCTGATACAGCGGTTACTATCATTGCAAACACCGAAGGTGAATTGACTGTTGATATCGACCGTCACTTTGAGTACTCACGCTTAATCGAAGATATCGTTGAAGTACAAGCGCTTTCTAGCCTTCGTCAGTTCTACACTGAAGATGCTGGTTACGCTCTTGCTGTACAGATCGACAATGATCTGCACGCAGCTGGTACTGGTTTTGGTGACGGTGGTGCTGTTGTATTTAGCCCAGCCGCTACTGATTACCAGCACACTGGTTGTTTCTTTAACGATGGCGGCACAACTACTCAGTACACTGATGACACAATCGTGCCAGCAGACGTGTTTACTGATGCGTTCTTCCGTGACATGATCCAGAAGCTTGATGACAACAACGTACCTATGGACGGACGTGCGTTAATCATTCCTCCTTCTGTCCGTAATACCATCATGGGCATTGACCGTTACGTGTCTTCTGACTTCGTATCTGGCCAAGCTGTTAACAGTGGTCTTATTGGTAATCTCTACGGTGTAGACGTTTACGTCTCAGCTAACTGCCGCACTATTGAAGCAGCTGGCGACAACACTGCAGGATCTGCCGATACTCGTGCCGCACTTCTGTTCCACTCTGACGCTATTGTCATGGCAGAGCAGCAGGCTGTACGTTCGCAGACTCAGTACAAGCAAGAATACCTCTCAACTCTGTACACGGCTGATTGTCTGTACGGTGTTCAGGTATATCGCCCTGAAGCTGGTTTCGTTCTCGCAGTCGCAGAGTAACGATCTTAGGGGGTCAGAAATGGCCCCTTTCCTTTTTCTTTTGTAGGAGCTTTTGATGGCTTTATTTCGTGGCACAGGTGGTTCTGGTGATGCAAGTACAGATACTTACGCATCAGAAGTGGCTATTGAAGCTACTAGAGCCTCTACAAAAGCAAATGAAGCAGCAGCATCCGCAACATCTGCAGCAAATGCTCAGGCTGCCGCAGAAACGGCTAAGACTGCTGCGCAATCCGCACAAGCCAATGCCGAAACTGCAGAGACCAATGCAGAGACCGCAGAAACTAACGCTGAGACCGCAGAAAATGCGGCAGTAGCGGCTAAAAACTCTGCAGAAACAGCCAAGACAGCTGCTGATACTGCACAATCTGCGGCTGAAGTAGCCAAGACAGCGGCAGAAACTGCTGAAACTAACGCGGAAACAGCAGAAACTAACGCAGCAGCGTCGGCGACTACCGCTACCACCAAAGCAAGCGAAGCATCTTCGTCTGCAACAAGCGCATCCTCTAGCGCGTCCTCAGCGTCCACCTCAGCGACGAACGCAGCTACTAGTGCTACAGCAGCGCAAACAGCGCAAACGGCAGCAGAGGCTGCTCAGGCGGCTTCTGAGGCGGCTCAGGATGCTATTGATGGTTTATACCTTGGCGCGCAGTCAAGCAACCCTACAGTAGACCTAAATGGAAACGCTGTTACTGCTGGTGACTGGTATTTTAATACCTCTGATAACACAACAAGAATTTACGATGGTTCCACGTGGAACACTATTAATCCAGATCTTGTTGGTGACTCCTCTCCGCAGCTAGGAGGCAGCTTAGATTTAAACAGCAACAACATCACAGGCACAGGCAACGTCAACATTACTGGCAACGTAGTTTTGTCGGGAACAGTAGACGGCAGAGACGTAGCTGCTGACGGCACTAAGTTAGATGGCATTGAGGCTAGTGCTACAGCAGATCAGACGGCCGCAGAAATACGTACGCTTGTAGGCTCTGCTAGTGACTCCAATGTTTTTACCGACGCTGACCATTCTAAGCTAGACGGCATTGAAGCTAGTGCAACTGCCGACCAAACAGCATCAGAAATTAGAACGTTAGTTGAATCTGCTTCTGACTCTAACGTATTCACAGATGCCGATCACAGCAAGCTTAATGCTATAGAGGCTAGTGCAACTGCTGACCAGACTGATGCAGAGATTAGAGCCGCAGTGGAAGCAGCAACAGACTCAAATGTGTTTACGGACGCAGATCACAGTAAACTAAACGCAATTGAGGCCAGTGCAGACGTAACCGACACAGCCAATGTAACGGCTGCTGGTGCATTGATGGATTCAGAGGTCACTAACCTTTCGCAGGTCAAGGCTTTTGATACTTCCGATTACGCTACAGCAGCACAAGGCGCTAAAGCTGACACAGCACACGGCTGGGGTAATCATGCTAGTGCAGGGTACTTAACTAGCTTTACTGAAACTAATGACCTGTCTACAGCAGTAACATGGGCTAACGTACCGGACGCTAACATTACGCAGTCTTCGGTAACACAACACCAAGCGGCACTGTCGGTTACTGAGTCACAAATTAGTGACTTACAAAGCTACCTTACGGGCAACCAAACCATTACTCTATCTGGAGCGGTCACTGGCTCTGGGACAACTTCTATTACTACTACACTGTCAACGATTGACGGGGGAACTTATTAATGACCACGATTAAACTTAAAAATGGCTCTGGCGCGCCAACGTCCGGTGATCTTGCTCAAGGTGAACCCGCATTAGATCTGACTAACAAGCGTCTGTACACAGAGGACTCTGGCGGTACTGTCATCGAGGTAGGCACTAACCCCGGCGTAGACGTAACCTTTGCTGATAACCGTAAGGCTATCTTCGGTGCTGGCTCTGACCTAGAGATTTATCATGACCCTAGTGTTGGCTCTATTATTCAAGAAGCAGGCGCAGGTAGTCTTTTTGTTAGAGCGTCTACAAACATTCAGCTTGAAGGTGTGAACGGCGAAAACATGGCTATTTTTAATGAGAATGGCTCTGTTCAGTTGTACTACAACAATGCAGAAAAACTAGCCACAACCGCCACAGGCATCGACGTAACGGGCAATTTGACGGTTGATGCTGGCTCTAATGGAAAAATTGAGTTTGGTAACATTACAACTAACTATGGTCGATTATATGCTGACAGCACTGGCACTTTTGTAGGCTCTGTCACTGCTGACCCATTAATTTTTCGGACAACTAACGCAGAACGTATGCGTATCACCAGCGCAGGCAATGTCGGTATAGGTACTGATTCGCCTGATAGACAGCTTTCTGTAAATAGCTTTTCAGGAAACGGCACTGTAAGCATAAATGCTTCTACAACTGGTGCAAGTACCCTGTATTTTGCTGATGGCAATACTGGAACAAATATTTATACAGGTTTTATTCAATATAACCATAGTACCGATGCTATGCAGTTTGCTACTAATGGCGGCAACGAGCGTATGCGCATCGACAGCTCTGGCAATGTCGGTATAGGTACTTCGGCGCCCTCTTCTGTTTTACATTTAAGCACATCCAACGACCCTAAAATAACTCTGACAGATACGGG
>Ga0066605_10001002_pt1 | contig 18867 bp, 20 predicted proteins | sample SaaInlLV_DNA_10m_FD_60385 | JGI IMG/M metagenome (GOLD analysis project Ga0066605, IMG submission 60385) | Marine microbial communities from expanding oxygen minimum zones in the Saanich Inlet - SI075_LV_DNA_10m | ecosystem: Environmental > Aquatic > Marine > Unclassified | place: British... | reverse complement strand
ACAAAGCACCTTGGTCAACAGGACACAAGCAACCGTCTTTCTTTACCGTCTCTTCGTCTCGCCCAGCTTTACGCCCTTTCCTTTCCGCCAATCCCTACTGCCAATTCCTACTGCCAATTCCTGCCGCCGACTTTTATCGCTGAGCTCTATCATCTACCTCTATTAACGACTCTATCACCCACCTTGTAACGTCGTTTCTAAACGCCAACTCTTAGCGCCTGCTCTTCTAAGACATCTCTTAACCAACGTCCAGCTGCTTAACAACGCCACACTGCGCCCCGCTACGTCGACCTATTCAAACCCCTTGATAACCTCGCCAACGACCCGCTTCAGGCGGACTGCCAAGAACAAAAACCTTCAGTATGAATATTATAAGCACCTTTTCGCTTTATTCTGGCAGTTTACTCCATTTTGTCAGGAGATTTTAAGTCGGATTCTAAAATCGGGTTAAATATTTTCTTTTTGCGAGGCGACCAAGCCGGCTCTCGAACATCGCCTTCCGTCGCCGGTAAATTGAACCGAACGCCACCATCGATCGAAACCCCTGCCAATATCCCACGACCATCAACCTGCGTTGCATAAATCAAAAGGCTATCGTTCGGGGCAATGGTTGGTGACTCATCCAGCGAGGTCTCCGTTAAAACCCGTAAGAATCCACGATTTAAATCAAGATACGCAATATGAAAAACACCCTGCTTACGGTGCACCATAATTAGACCGTCGCCCCGATTTGCCAAGACCGCTCGTGCGTTGTAATCGCCTTCAAAGGTTAGACGCTCAACCTCCATATCCTGAAGGCGCATCGAATAGATCTGAGGTTGCCCACCTCGGTTGGAGGTGAAAATAATGGATTCTCCGTCGGCGCTCCAGGATGGCTCGGTATCAATCCCATAATGCCGGGTCAGCCGGCGTAGCTTTCTTGGTTGTGATTCAAGATCCAAAACATAAATTTCTGGATTGCCATCTTTTGACAAGACCATCGCAAGCTTCGTTCCATCTGGCGAAAAAGCAGGCGCACTATTCAATCCTTTAAAGTTAGTCACTTGCTGACGCTTTCGAGTCCGTATGTTGTGAATGTAAATCGCCGGTCGAGAATCACGCTCGAATGAAACATAGACAATTTGATCCCCATCTGGCGCCCAGGACCCAGAGAGAATTGGTTCACGAGACTGCAATACCGTGCGCACACGATGTCCATCCGCATCGGCGACGTTAAGTCGAAAGATCCGACCGTTTTCAGACTCCACGACCGTGATGTACAAGATTTCGGTTGAAAAAGCACCGGGGACCCCCGTAAGCGCTTCGTAAACTGCATCACTCACGTGATGGCCCATATCTCTTAAGTCTAGATCCCGACCAACAATGGTTTGCTGAAAAACCACCGCCCCCTTAAAAACATCATACAATTCATAGTGTAACGAAAGGTCTGCGCCAGATTCTTTGATTTGACCCAATACTAAATATTCGGTGTTCAAAAGCTCCCAATCTCGGACGTAAACGTCGTCAGACACACTGGGTAGCGACAACATTTGGTTAACTGCGAGTGCTTCAAACCGGCCGCTCAACTGTAAATCTGAGGCAATCACTCGATGCAACTCCTCAGGCAGCTCGCCTCGACCAAGCCAAGCAAAGGGCACTACTGCAATATTCACCGCATCATCTGCACCCTGGGTGACTTCAATCTGCAATTCAGCGCTTGCTGGCAGCGTCAACATGAACCCCATAATCCAACCCAAAGCACTCAGTAATTTCACAACAATAAATCCTCTGGACGAAACAGGACGGTAAACGACCTGAAGTTATTTTCAAAGAGCTTCGGGTCTGAGGGCACTTGGAAGCGTGCTGAACGCTCAACAGCCAGCAGCGCAGACCGATCAAACGCCTCGTTACCACTGCTTTGTTCTACGCCAACATCGACAACTTCCCCTGTTGGGACCAACCGAACTCGCAAGACCGCCTCCATACCATTGCGCGCACTCGGCGGCCGCGACCAGCGACTGACAATGTCCCGCTGAACTTGGCCGATATACGCCAAAATTTGTTCGTCGTTAGTCACGGCTTGGCGCCCGATCTCTTCCGTAACGGCGGCCATCAGTGCCGCTATCGCCTGATCCTGCGCCAAGGGTTCACGCTTGACCGACTTAATTGGTACAGGCGGCGGTGGCGGCTCAGTCACGATCGGCGCAACAGGCTTAACTACTTTCTCTTTCTGATCCGCTTTGGGCTTTGGTTTTAACATTGGCGGGACAACAACCGGTTTTGAATTCGCTGGTTTTGAGTTTTTTTGTTGACTGACTTTTTGTTCAGGCACATCCCGCGCGACCAGAGCCGCCGAGATATACAAAGGTGCGTCGGCGACCCGAAGGACCTCTTCCTGTGGCCACTCGATCAAAAACAAACCGATGATCAAGCCGTGAAAGCCAACGGCGAGCAACAAAGGGGCTATGAATTGCTTGAGCATCGGTCTGAAATCAACGGCTTGGCGGTTGAGTGATCAGCCCAACGTCTTGCACACCCACCTTCTGTAATCGGTCCATCAAATCAATAACACGCCCATAGGCAATCGTCGCATCACCTTCGACCAAGACTTTAAGGCCTGGGTTGGCAAGTGTGATCTTCGAGACCCGTTCAGCAACCAAAGCAAGCTCAACCACCGCTTCGTCATCACCACCCATGTCCATAAAATACTGACCTTGGTCATTGATACTGATGACAAGCATTTGCTTCGGGTCTTCAATCGTAATGGCCTTGCTATCGGCCTGCGGCAAGACGACCCTTATCCCTTGGGTCATCAGCGGTGCAGTGACCATAAAGATAACCAATAAAACCAACATTACATCAATGTAGGGAACCACATTGATATCGGACATCGGGCGACGGCGTGAGGTTTTCGCCATAACTAGGAATCCGCAATAGAGCGATTGAGAATGGCACTAAACTCATCGGAGAAGGTTTCAAATCGATTCATCATTACCTCGACCTGCGCGGAATACCGATTGTAGGCAATGACTGCTGGAATCGCGGCAAATAATCCAATCGCCGTAGCAATGAGCGCTTCGGAAATTCCAGGCGCCACCACGGACAGGCTCGCTTGATTTGACATGGCGAGCCCGCGGAATGAATTCATGATGCCCCAGACCGTACCAAAAAGTCCTATATAAGGACTGGTTGAGCCAACCGTTGCCAAAAAGGCCAGCGCACCCTCCAAACGCTCTTCTTCTCTTGCAAGCGCCACCCGCATGGCACGCTGCACATTTTGCATAATGCGTTCAGCTTGGTTGCCATATTGCTGCTTGGAGCGCGTAAACTCTTTAAAACCTGCCTGAAAAAGATGCTCAATACCGATAATTTCGGTCTCCGAGTTTTCAATTTCAAGAAAAATTGCTCTCAAATCCTGACCAGACCAAAACTCATTTTCGAAGTTCGTCGCAAGACGCTTGACGCTTGACAGCAAAAACGCGCGCTGAAAAATCAACACCCATGAAACCAACGACGCCATCACCAAGATGGCCATCACAATCTGCACTACGATCGATGCATTTAAAACCAACTCTAAAATCGATATAGGCTCATTCATTAGACGTCCTTATTTTTCGCACTTGCCGATCTGATCCAGCATCAGGCGCTTTAATTTATTCTGCACCCTGAACACGGGCCTTTTCGGCCGCAGAACACATCCTAATCCGCCAACGCCTGAACAGCGCCCGGATCTGCTGCAGATTTCGGCTGCAGACCAAAATGCAAATAAGCGCGATTCGTTGCAACCCGCCCCCTTGGCGTTCGCATAATAAAACCTTGTTGAATCAAGTACGGCTCATAGACATCTTCAATGGTGTCGCGCTCTTCACCAATGGCGGCCGCCATACTATCGATTCCGACCGGGCCGCCTTCAAACTTCTCAATCATTGCCATCATCAATCGTCGGTCCATTGCATCAAACCCTGAGGCATCAACCTTGAGCAAATTCAGCGCCTCATCAGCACTGTCTTTACGAATCACGCCGTCTCCACGCACCTCGGCGAAATCTCGCACCCGACGCAACAATCGATTGGCAATTCTTGGCGTACCCCTTGAGCGAACGGCAATCTCTCGGGCGCCGGCTTCATCACAGGGAACCTCTAAGAGGCGCGCTGAGCGCATCAAAATATGCGTCAGGTCATCCACTTGATAGAACTCAAGCCGTTGCACAATGCCAAACCGGTCTCTCAGCGGAGAGGTTAAAAGGCCCGTCCGAGTGGTCGCACCTACGAGGGTAAACCTCGGCAGGTCTAACTTAATCGATCGAGCAGAGGGACCTTCGCCGATCGTAAGGTCGACCTGGTAATCTTCCATTGCCGGATAGAGCACCTCCTCAACCGCAGGACTCAACCGATGGATTTCATCAATAAAGAGGACATCACCTGCTTCAAGGTTCGTAAGCGCCGCAACCAAATCCCCTTTTTTCTCGATCACGGGGCCCGCCGTTGACTTAATTGCAACGCCCATCTCACTGGCTATGATGTTGGCCAAGGTCGTCTTTCCAAGCCCTGGCGGACCAAAAATCAACGTATGATCTAACGGTTCTTTACGCTGTTTCGCAGCCTCAATGAACAATCCCATTTGCTCGCTGACGGCAGGCTGTCCAACATACTCTCGCAGCGTTTTAGGGCGAATGGCCCAATCCTGCTGCGGCTCCCGGGCCACGGCCTCGGGCGCGATTAATCGATCGGTTTCGATCATAGTTCGGTCTTCATCCCAATAATTTCAACGCTTGCCGAATCAGGCCTTCGATATTATCGGCTGGATCTTGAATTTGAGCCAGCACTCTTGTCACTTCCTGCGGCTTGTAACCAAGCCCAATCAAGGCAGCTTCAGCGTCATCCGTTTTAGATCGCGTACCTGAAGCCAGCGGCTGGGCCCCACCCGCATCTTGCCATTCTTCCACTTTATCGCGCATTTCCATAATCAAGCGTTCGGCCATCACCCGACCAACACCGGGAATACCATTTAGCGTCTTGATATCATTTAATTGGATCAGTCTAGCAAAGCCTTTTGCATCTAGCGCAGACAAAATAGACAGCGCCAACCTTGGTCCAACTTTATTGACTTTAATCAGCGCTCGAAACAGGTCTCGATCGGATCTATTGAGAAAGCCAAAAAGGGTGTGAGACTCTTCGCGGACGACAAAGTGCGTATAAAGCTGAACGAGTTCTTTGCTGCTATGGAGCCTTAAAGCCGTGTCCAATGGCACCTCGACTTCATACCCAATTCCGCCCACGTCTAGCACCAATTGCTGGTCTTGAATTTCGAGCAACCAACCTTTTATTTGAGAAATCATACGTCCGGCTCCACCAATCGACCTTTACGGAAGCGGCCCTTGGTCGCCCCCAAACGATGCAAGTTGCCCATCGTTTGCGTATGACAGAGCGCGATAGCGAGGGCATCAGCCGCATCTTCCTGCGGCATCCCCCCAAGGGACAACAGAACTTGGACCATATGCTGCACTTGCGCTTTCGATGCAGCACCGCTGCCAACCACCGCTTGTTTTACTTTTTTCGCCTCATACTCGAACAAAGGAATGCTGTGCCTTGCGGCAGCCAGCAACGCGACGCCCCTGGCTTGCCCAAGCTTCAGAGCCGATTCTGCGCTGCGCGCCATAAAAATACGCTCTATTGCAACGTGGTCTGGTTGATACTGGCCAATCAGCTCCGTTAACCCAGTGTAGATTTCATTTAAGCGATTCTCGGCAGTTTCCGAGAGGGTGGCGCGAATGCAGCCACTGGTGACATAAACAGTCGTTGCTGCGGCATGATCGATCACCCCAAAACCTGTAACACGAGAGCCGGGATCTATTCCTAAAACCACCGCCATAGCGAAATCCTGTTTTCCAACTTAAAGTCTAGCATAGGCAAGCGCTTGCCCAATGAGCCAGTCAATTGCCCTGAAATGATAGAGATTTAATGCCGCACCCAAGAATCAGGCAGCCCCTTCCTCATCTGGAAAATTGGCGTTGGTATACAGGTTGGTCACATCATCGAGATCTTCTAGCAGATCGAGCAACCGTAATACTTTTTCCGATTGATCGTCGTCCAAATCAGTGTAGGTTTGCGGGATCATGGCCACATCGGCCGCTTCCGCTTCAAACCCTGCTGCTGCAAGTGCATCCTTGACTCGTGCGAAGTCCTCAGGCGAGGTTGTAACTTCAACGGTACCATCGTCTGCAACATCAACATCTTCGGCACCCGCGTCAATCGCGGCTTCTAATACCGCATCTTCAAGGCCCGCTGCGGCGAAAACAATCTGTCCTTTCTTTTCAAACAAATAAGCCACCGATCCATCGGTTCCGAGATTACCACCGGCCTTAGAAAACGCGTGACGAACTTCAGCAACCGTTCGGTTTTTGTTGTCCGTCATGGTTTCAACCATCACCGCAACGCCGCCGGGGCCATAGCCCTCATAAACCAGCGACACCAGTTCAGCACCATCTTGACCACCAGCCCCTCGGACAATCGCGCGCTCCATCGTGTCTTTCGGCATCTGCACGGCCTTGGCCTTATCCACCAAATTACGCAAGCCCGGATTATCCTCAACGCTGCCGCCGCCATCCCGCGCAGAAACCGTTAGCTCCCGGATGAGCTTCGTAAACACCTTGGCCTTCTTCGCATCCTGACCTGCTTTCCGGTGCTTTATATTGCTCCACTTGCTATGACCTGCCATGTTGTCCTCACCAGAATCAAAGGTTTGTTTTGATACTCAGTTCGCGTAACTGCTTGTCTTCCACGTGACCTGGCGCCGCAGTCAGCAAACACGTCGCGGTTTGGGTTTTGGGAAACGCAATAACATCTCTTATTGCCTTAGTACCAGACAACAGCATCACCAATCGATCCAGCCCAAAGGCTATGCCGCCATGGGGCGGGGCACCTAATTCAAGCGCTTCAAGCAAAAAGCCAAATTTCAACTGTGCTTCTTCATCTGACAGTGCCAAAACGTTAAAAATCGCACGCTGACGATCAGGGTCATGGACTCGAATAGACCCACCACCGACTTCGTAACCGTTGATCACCATGTCATAGGCTCGTGACCCAACAGCGCCAGGATCTGCCAGCATTTCCTCGACCGAACCTGTCGGATGCGTAAAGGGGTGATGGACCGCCGTCCAATCCCTCGAGTCAGTTTGCTCGAACATCGGAAAATCAATCACCCAACAGGCGGCCCAGGCTTTGTCATATAGGTTGAGGTCTTCCGCCAATCGGCACCGCAAGGCACCCAAAGCGTCATTCACAACCGAGGCTTTATCTGCGCCGAAAAAGATCAAATCATTGTCTTCGGCATCGAGTCGATCCAGCACCTGATGAACCACTTCTTCAGGTAAAAACTTTAAAATCGGCGATTGCAAACCCGACATACCCTTGGATCGATCATTGACTTTGATATAAGCCAGGCCTTTGGCACCATAAATTGCCACGAACTTGGTCAGGTCATCAATATTTTTTCGGCTAAGGCGATCGCCCCGGGGTAATTTTAGCGCGGCAACTCGACTGCCCGGGTCATTGGCTGGACCACTGAACACCTTGAACTCGACGTCGGCCATTAAATCTTCGATATCGACAATTTCCAAACCAAAACGAAGATCGGGTCGATCACTCCCAAACCGACGAATCGACTCTTTGTAGGTCAATATTGGAAACGTTGGCAACGCAACCTGAATCAATTCTTCAAAAAGCCCTGTCACCATTTTTTCAGCGAGCTCCATAACCTCTTGCTCGGAAACAAACGCAGCTTCGATGTCGATTTGCGTAAACTCTGGTTGTCGATCAGCCCTTAAATCTTCATCCCGAAAGCATCGTGCAATTTGATAATAGCGATCAAAACCCGACACCATGAGCAACTGTTTAAAGATTTGAGGCGATTGCGGCAGCGCATAAAAGCTACCTGGATGAACCCGTGATGGCACCAAATAATCGCGAGCACCTTCCGGTGTCGCTTTCGTTAAAATGGGCGTTTCGAGGTCAACGAAGCGTTCGTCGTTGAGATAATTTCGGACAAAGTGTGTCGCCGCTGATCGTAACCGCATCCGGTACTGCATGTCCGGCCGTCGAAGATCAATGTAACGGTAACGTAATCGCACATCTTCGCCGGCTTCAGAATGCTCATCCAATTGAAAAGGCGGCGTTTTACTTCGATTGAGAATCGTCAAAGTTTGACCCAGAACCTCAATCTCGCCCGTACTCATTTTTGGGTTTACAGCCGCTGCATCTCTCGCCCGAACTCGGCCCTCGATTGCGACGACGAATTCGTTCCGAACTTGATCCGCCAAGGCAAAGCTCTCGACGGTATCTGGATCGAATACAACCTGGACGATGCCTGCATGATCCCGCACATCGAGAAAAATCACGCCACCATGATCCCGTCGCCGATGGACCCAACCGCACAGACTGACCGTTTCATCGATGTGATCAGAACGTACATCGCCGCAATAATGACTTCTCATAATCTCTTCCCAATACGCTCTTATCTAAACTCTTCAAGCGCACCAATGCGCTTACGTCTTACTTATTGTAGCAATCCAATTGCTAATCCGCCGAACTGGATGACGATCCAGACGACGAGCCAGAGCTACCTGAACCGCTCGACGAATCGCCTGAGGCTGAAACGTTTTTCTTCGCCCCAGTTTTGAAGTCCGTTTCGTACCAACCACCCCCTTTCAATCGAAAAGCAGCCGCAGAAATTAGCTTTTTTAAAGCTGGACTGTCGCAGGAAGGACAATCCACGAGCGGGGTATCCGAAAACTTCTGGATCTTTTCCAAACGAAATTGACAATTGCTACACAAATATTCGTAGATTGGCATTAAGGCACTCCCGACATGACCCAGGCGACTTCCTGGGCGGCGAATTATACCCAAACCAGCCCCGACACGACACTACCGAGCGCTTAAACTATAAAAATAGGCAAAAACAATTGCTCCCTGACCTAAAACGCTTGCCCAGAAGGGTTTCATCCGTTATAAAAGCTCCCATGGTCAATCAGGGGGTCAGATCTTGATTTTTTGGTTGTCATAAAGAGTCATGCGTGAAAGCTTGGCCAAAACAATTAACTTTCAAATAAAAGGATGGTCTCCATGGCAGCAAAAAAAGCGACTGCAATCAAAACGAAGTACACCAAAAGCGCCATCATTGATTCCGTTGCCGGAAGCACTGAGCTTAGCAAGAAGCAAGTCAACGCCGTATTAGACGAGCTGACTAGCCTCATTGAGAGACACATCAAAAAAGGTGGCGCAGGTGAGTTCACGCTTCCTGGCCTGATGAAAATCAAAACGGTTAAGAAGCCAGCTCGTAAAGCTAAAAAAGGTGTTCCTAATCCTTTTAAACCAGGCGAAACAATGGATGTCGCAGCAAAGCCCGCAAGCACAGCTGTTAAGATCCTCCCACTGAAAGGGATGAAAGATTTCGTTTAATCGAAATGCTTTCGAAAAAGGCCGCTAAAGCGGCCTTTTTTTTGTCCGATGCTGACCAAGCAGGGAAAAACCTAAAGCCTGTAAATAACAGCTATTCAGCAATAGCCACGTGCATTAACCCATTGAGTTGCAGGAGCAGTAACTGAAGGTGTCCGGGCATTAAGGCGCCGTGCCATTTCAATATCTCGGGGCTCAAAAGCTAAGTCTTGTCGACCAAAGTTGTTTCAAAGAAACCCGGCCAGGGTGCGAACGAGCCTCCTCTGAAGACCCAGCAGACAGCGACTTGCCTTTGAACTCAGACAATCAAAGAAACGCCTCCACACTTGTTTGGATCTGGCATAACATACCCATTTAACCGCGAAGATTGGGCCGCTTGATCTTGTTCCTGAGTATTTCAAACGAATGAACGCGCGTCGGTCTCTAACCAGCAAGGAATCCTAAGGCCATGAAAGCCACGCAATTTACGCTCACGACGCTCAAGGAAATGCCCTCGGACGCAGAAATTATTTCGCACCAACTTCTGATAAAAGGCGGCTTTATTCGAAAACTGGCGTCGGGTATCTATTCTTGGATGCCACTCGGTCTACGGGTACTTCGCAAGGTAGAAAACATCGTCCGAGAAGAAATGGACCGATCGGGCGCTCAAGAATTATTAATGCCGGTCACGCAACCTGGTGAGCTTTGGGAAGAATCCGGGCGTTGGCAACTATATGACGAGGGCTTGTTGCTCAAATTTAAGGACCGGCATAATCGCGATTTTTGTCTCGGGCCTACTCACGAAGAGGTCATTACCGATATCGCCCGCGCTGAGTTGCGCAGTCACAAGCAACTGCCCGTTAATTACTACCAAATTCAAACCAAATTCAGGGATGAAACGAGGCCAAGATTTGGCGTTCTGCGGGCCCGCGAATTCATTATGAAAGATGCCTACTCGTTCCACGCAAGCAGTGCTTGCCTTCAGGATACCTTCGAGGTCATGCACGCAACCTATGAACGCATTTTGAACCGCATGACGCTAGACTTCCGTGCCGTTGATGCCGACAGCGGTAGCATTGGCGGGTCGGCCTCTACTGAATTTCATGTTTTGGCTGACAGTGGCGAAGACCTCATCGCCTTTGGCGCCAAAGGCCACTATGCGGCAAACATTGAACTGGCCGAAGCGCTCATGCCAGCTGAGCAAAATGAACCGTTACAACCGCTGCGCGACGCTCCGACGCCGGATCAAAAAACGATTGCAGACGTTGTCTCTTTTCTCGACGTTGATATCACCAAAACCGTTAAAACCCTCATCGTGCGCGGTAAAGATACGCCTCTGGTCGCGCTCGTACTCCGGGGCGATCACACACTCAACCCATTAAAAGCAGCAAAAACAGGACTCATTGCTGAACCGGTGACGTTCGCGACTGAGGCAGACATCGTCTCAGAACTTGGCTGCAAACCAGGGTCCATTGGCCCCATTGAACTCAAATGCCCAATCATCGTCGACCGCGCTGCCAGTGTGATTAAAAACTTCACGTGTGGCGCAAATCAAGACCACCTGCACTTTGCCAACGTTAATTGGGTCCGAGATGCCGCACTTGGCACCGTTGCCGACCTCCGTAATATAGAAATTGGAGACCCAGCACCGAACGATGACGGCACCATAGAGATTCGCCGAGGCATTGAAGTCGGTCATATCTTTCAACTTGGCAATAAATACAGTGCGCCGATGAAAGCCACTGTCCTCGATGCTGAAGGCAAGGCCCTCGCGATGCTGATGGGCTGCTATGGCATTGGTGTATCACGCCTAGTTGGTGCAGCGATTGAGCAAAATCATGATGACAAAGGGATTATCTGGCCGGCCAGCATTGCCCCCTACCAAGTCATTCTGATTCCCATTAATGCCCACAAGTCTGAAGCTGTCCAAACAGCCGCTGACTCGCTCTATACCCAACTGACGGCAGCCGGTATTGAAGTGCTCTTAGACGATCGCGATCAGTTGCGACCCGGCGCAAAATTTGCCGATGCAGAACTTTTAGGATTTCCGCACAGAATCGTAATCGGCGACAGAGCCTTGGCCGAAGGCGCGGTTGAATACACAGCCCGGGCAACGGGCACGACAGAGGCTTGGCCACTCGAGGCGGTTGTACAACGCCTCTTAGACTTTTTGAAAGCCCCGACATAACAATCTGAAACAACAGACCCAGCAGCTATCCAGTGATTGGGGCCCCTGCGACGACCTGCATAACAGTGGTCTTCGTCTGAGGCCCAACCAACTGCGCGGCGATGCTGCCATCGGGCCTAACAATCACGGTTGTCGGCAGCACCGACGGCACCTCGTAGCCAAATCGCGAAGCCGGGTCTTGAATCACAACGGGAAATTCAATCTTCATCTTTTCAAGATCAGCCTGCTGCGTCGAGCGCTCAATGGGCGCGTCAAAATTAACTCCGAGCACAATGAGATCAGACCGCGGGTTATGGTGAATCTCGTTAAACTCAGGAATCTCAGTAATGCAAGGCCCGCACCAAGTAGCCCAATAATTAATCACCAGCCACCGATCTTTGAGATCTGCCTCAGAGAGCCCACTGCCGCCAACAACCTCAAAAACCGGACGCTCGCAACCGACTAATACAACACAGGCCAAAATCAAAAAACATCGTTTCATGTACGCGATTCCCATTCTTTTTATGCTGGAAATTTTCCTTCCAGCGAATTCATAATTTGCAGGCTGTTTCTTATCCAGCTTGGTATCAGCAAACTTAGTATCAGCAAAAAAAATGCTCAAGAAAAGACACTGTCCGCTCAGGCGTCTTGGACGCTTTATATTACCCTAAAACGTCTTACGACTGGCCCGCACAACAGACAGCAGTTACGTGCAACAGCCTCCTGAGCCCGACATCCGGCATCATCTAGATAAGACTTGCAACCCAAAGGCGCAACGCTCTTAAAGTAATCGCCCTGTGTTAAATCAACCGACGTCCCTAAACAGTATCAATGACGGCGACCGATTTCGGCGACCAACTCCGCGCCCGCTAAAATAATAAACCAAGAGATGTAGATCCAAAGCAGCAACCCAGGCAATACCGCGAATGCGCCGTAAACTACCGCCATATCCGAATAGGTCATCACAAGCGCAAAGCCAAACCGAGCGACCTCAAAGATCACCGCAACGCCAACCCCGCCGAGCAATGCGTGCCGCCAATTTACTAAGGCGTTAGGAATCACCCAATAAGCTAAGGTATACATTGCAGCACTGGTGACGAACGGCAATATCCAAAGCCCCCACTGAGAACCGGCAAGGTTAGAAAGATACGGTAACGAAAAAACGTAAATTGTAATCGACAATCCCAAGACCAGCAGCAGTGGACCTAAGGTTAGCAGCGCGGTGTAGACCGCTAACCTTCGCAGGCCTGTTCGTGGCGCTTTAATTTTCCAAATTTCGTTGAAGGTCTGCTCGATCGTATTCAACATTAAAATGGCAGTCATCCCCAACAGGACCGCGCTCGGGATGCTCAAGGTTTGGGCTTGATCTGAGAACTGCCTTAGATATTCCTGAGCCGTTGCCACACTTTCAGGGACCACGTACGAGAAGATAACGTCCTCCATCGAACGACTCAGGGCAAGATATGCCTCGAATGTCGATAGCGAGAGATACGCGATCGTCAGTCCAGGCACCAGTGCAAACAACGTCTGCATAGTCAGCGCACCCGCAATCATCTGACAACGATCTGCCTGACAGTTATGCGCGAAACGGCGCACTTTTTGAACCGCGACCCGGACGCGAGCTATTAAAATCGCGCCCTTTTGGGCAAAATCATTGCCTGACTCGTCCAAGATTTGCTCGATACTTATGACCCAAACCGTACTGTACCACAATCCAAATTGCTCAAAATCTCGCGCGGCACTCGCACTGTTACAGGCATCCAATATTCCCTTTGCGGTTCGCGAATATCTTCACGACGCACTTACTCATGCTGAAATTTCGCAGCTTCTTGGCTTGCTCAACCTCGCACCGATGGCACTGATTCGGCGCAACGAGCCTATTTTAACAACGCAGGACATAACCCTTTCTAGCCTCAACGACGATGCCTTGATTGATCTCTGCGCGGCCTACCCGATTCTGATTGAACGCCCAATCCTTTTGCATCGAGGATTCGCCTGCATCGGTCGTCCCATAGAAAATATACAGCAACTTCTGGCGCCCGACATCGACCCTGCAGACACCAAAATTTAGAAACCTTCTATAAAATCGCGTTGCTGCCAGCACACCGCCGCTGGTTGTGCGCAACTGCTTTGTTCCTACTGATCGCGCCCAACGTCACGACGCCGTTTTATCCCAAAGCGTTGTGATGGCAAACTATAAACCGTTGTCCGAACACAATGGCCTGCGATTCAGAGCGTCAGACCGGAAGTTTGTTACCCTATGAGCTCACCTCTGCAGGGCCTTCCGCTCTAGCCTCAATGAATAATTTTCGGCACCGACACCTCTGCCGCACTCGGGGATCGTTCAGCCTCGGTGTTGACCTCATCCGATGAAGGCGAGCGGCCTTGTTGTTGCCGCACTTCATACCGACGAGTCACAATCTCACCGTCTAAAATATCCGGCAATTGCTCAAGAAAGATTTCCATATGCGAGGTCTGAAAGTGATCTTGAAGCGCGTCAACCGAGTCCCATTCCTGAAACAATAAGAATTGACAGGGGTTGGTTAACGACGCGTAGAACTCATAGCTAACGCAACCCGCTTCAAGTCGGCTGGCCGTCGTCATTTCTTGCATCAAGACTAGCGCACGCGACCGCTGATCTTTAAAAACAAGCAAGACGCCATGAACAATAATCATCCAGTTGCTCCATCTGAACGCTGCACCGAAAAGCCAGACCAGGCCTGAGAAACCGGCATTAGCTCTAACTGATTGACATTAACGTGGGGCGGGCACATAGCGACCCACAATATGACTTTTGCAACATCTTCCGCCGACAACGGTTGCATACCCTGATAAACCGCAGCTGCTTGCTCCTCATCACCACCAAACCGCACTTTGGAGAATTCCGTGTCGCACATTCCCGGTTCTATATTGGCCACTCGAATTCCTTTGCCCAAAAGGTCTGCTCGAAGGTTTCGACTAAACTGCTGAACAAACGCTTTTGTGCCCCCATAAACATTACCACCTGGGTAGGGCCAACTGGCCGCAACCGAGCCTAAATTAATGATCTGACCAACGCCTCGAGCAACCATGCCGGGCAAAATCGCCCGCGTACAATACATCAATCCTTTGATATTGGTATCCACCATGGCGTCCCAATCATCTAAGTCTGCCTCATCAGCACCGCCAAGCCCCAAGGCTAGACCAGCACTATTAATCAAGACTGAGACCTCGCCCAAACTACCCGGCAGCGCGGTCAGCGACGATAAAACATCGTCCTTGTGACGAACATCTAGCGCAATCGTTAGAACATCCACTTCGTTTGAAAGCGCGGCTTTCACCTCGGCAAGCCGGTCGGCTCGGCGCGCCACCAGCACCAAATCGAAGCCCGCCTCCGAAAAACATTTAGCCGCCGCGCGACCAAACCCTGAGCTTGCACCCGTAATCACAACACTACCCATCAGACTGCCTTGCTATTTCTCCAATGCCGGCAAGGATGAATCCCGCTGCAATTTCTCCCAAAATTTTGGGGTCATCAATGGTCGGCGGCGCCTCAACCGCTAGACCATCTGCAATTTGACGAAGCGTCTTGCGCAGAATCTTGCCGGATCGAGTCTTTGGCAATCGCGCCACCTCAATCACCAATTTGAAGTTTGCAAAGGCACCAATCTCTTTTCTGACCTGTTGGATAAGTTCTTTTTGGATCTCTAAAAATTCGGCAGCGCTGTTGTCTTTGAGCGTCACGAGGCCAACCGGAATTTGTCCTTTATCGAGGTCTTGAACACCAACCACCGCGCACTCGGCAACTGCGGGGTGCGCGGCTACGATGGCTTCCATCTCTCCCGTTGAAAGGCGGTGACCCGCAACATTGATCACATCATCGGTTCGGCCCATGATGAACAAATAACCCGCGTCATCAACGTACCCACCATCACCGGTGTGGTAATACCCTGGATACGCCTCTAAGTAGGCCGCAAGCAGTCGCGAATGATCATTCCAAACTGTCGGTAAACAGCCGGGCGGCAACGGTAATTTTAGCACCACGGCACCGGTTTCGTTCGCAGCGCAGGGCTGATTGCGCTCATCAACAATGACAACCTCAAACCCAGGCAAGACAACGCCGGCGGATCCTTCGATGATGGCCAGCTCATCGGCATAGCCCTGAGGCACGCCTGCTACCGGCCAGCCGGTTTCGGTCTGCCACCAATGATCGATAATAGGTCGCTTCAACAACCCGCTCAGCCATTGATACGTTGACGGATCCGTTCGCTCGCCCGCTACGAAAACTTGGCGCAAGCTGCTCATATCATAATTTTTAAGCTGATCTCCAGTTGGGTCCTCTTTGCGAATGGCTCGAAATGCGGTCGGTGCAGTAAAAAACACGTTCACGCCATGGGCCTCAATGACTCGCCAAAAGGTGCCCGCATCCGGTGTCCTAACGGGTTTGCCTTCAAACAAAATAGTCGTGCACCCCGCCATGAGGGGCGCATAAACGATATAAGAGTGCCCTACGACCCACCCCACATCCGAGGCGGCCCAAAAGACGTCACCGGCCGCCACGCCGTAGGTTTCCGCCATGCTTTGAAGTAAAGCAACCGCGTGACCGCCATGATCACGCACCACCCCTTTGGGTTTGCCAGTTGTACCAGAGGTGTAGAGAATATAGAGCGGGTGACGCGCAGGAACTTCAACAAAACCGACCGGCTCAGCGCGAGCAACGGCGGCCTGCCAATCAAGATCCTCGTCTTTTAACGTTGCGCGCAATTGCTTGCGCTGCAAAATGATCCGAGTGGCGACGGTGTGGCGCGCTAACTGACAAGCCTCATCGACCAAAGGCAGATACGGGATCACTTGATCAAATTCGAGGCCGCAACTGGCCGTCAGAAGCACCTTTGGCGTCGCATCATCAATTCGGGTTGCCAATTCTTTTGCTGCAAACCCACCAAAAACCACCGAATGGATTGCTCCGATTCTGGCGCAGGCCAACATCGCAAACACTGCCTCTGGCACCATCGGCAAATAAATAATCACGCGGTCACCCAACGAGACGCCTTCGCTCGTTAACAATCCTGCGAGTCGAGCAACCTCAGCGAGCAACTCAGAAAAAGTCCATTGTAGGATCTCACCGGAGGCGGGTGAGTCATAGATTAAGGCAACCTGATCCCCCCGACCCTGCTCGATGTGCAAATCTAAAGCAAGGTGACAGGTATTCAACGTGCCGCCTTCATACCAATCCGCCAAACCGTCGTCTCGGGCCTGCCGAGTTGTAACCGGCGGCTTAATCCAAGCCACTCGCTTGGCAGCTTCCGCCCAGAAATTCTCAGGGTTACTCACCGCCGACTCAAAAGCCGTCGCATAGCGCACTAAATTTGCCAAGTGTTACTCCGGAATACTCACGGCACCCGTGCGAATCATTTCAGCCACAGCCTCGACGTCGTAACCCGCATCAAGCAAGACCTGCTGGCTATCCTGTCCCGGTGCGCGTGAAGCATGGCTTAGACTGACCTCAGTTCGGCTAAATCGCGGCGCTGGTGCCGGTTGGGTTAAGCCGTCCAGAGCCTGAAAGGTGCCACGCGCTTTATTATGAGGATGATCAGCCACTTCACTGAGCGCAAGCACTGGCGCGAAACACACATCCGAGCCTTCCATGATTGCCGTCCATTCATCTCGGGTTTTGGTTTTAAACACGCGCGTTAACTTTTCTTGGTATTCAGGCCAACGACTTTGATCCATCTGAGCACTAAAATCTTCGGCATCCAATCCGGCCTTTTCAATCAAGAGGGCGTAGAACTGCGGCTCAATAGAGCCTAAGGCAATATGCTTTTCGTCTTTGGTTTCATAGGTGCCATAAAAGTGGGCGCCACCATCCAACATATTGCTGGCTCTTGATTCCTGAAACATACCGCCCGCTTTCATCGTAAAAAACATCGCCATGAGCGCCGCGGCACCATCGACCATCGCCGCATCAACGACTTGTCCCTCACCCGAACGGGCCGCTTCTAACAACGCGCAGACCAATCCATAGGCCAACAACATACCGCCGCCGCCAAAATCACCAACCAGATTCAACGGCGGAACTGGTTTACCACCCTTCGGTCCAATCGCGTGAAGCGCGCCCGTAAGCGCAATGTAATTGATATCGTGTCCAGCGGCCTGTGCCATTGGGCCATCTTGACCCCAACCCGTCATTCGTCCATAAACCAAGCGCTTATTGCGAGCCCGGCAATCATCGGGCCCTAGCCCTAACCGTTCGGTAACGCCTGGTCGAAACCCTTCAAAAATAGCATCTGCAGACTCACACAGCTTCAGCACCACCTCACGGCCAGCATCCGACTTCAAGTCAACTGCGACCGACTTCCGACCTCGGGCCAGCACGTCCTGCCCCCTAGCACGGCTACCCAACCGATCCACACGGATCACCTCAGCGCCCATGTCTGACAACATCATTCCACAAAAGGGGCCCGGGCCAATACCGGCCAATTCGATGATTTTAATTCCTGTTAATGGTCCCATTTGCATCTCCTATGTGTCTGCTGATATTTAGGCACAATCATTCGCCGTGAGCAAATCAGTCCAAGGCTGCATATAGAGCGCAGACCTGATCCGAGTTATGCTCTGTCCATTTGAGTCACGAGGAACCAACCATGCTTGAGCACATCACGATTGAACCGGAAACAACTGCTGATGCGTGCTTAATTTGGCTACATGGCCTGGGGGCCGACGGCCACGACTTCGAACCGATTGTGCCTGAACTTGGCCTATCTGATATGGCCATTCGCTACATCTTTCCCCATGCGCCAATTCGCCCAGTTTCCATTAACAATGGCGACGAGATGCGGGCTTGGTATGACTTTCAATTTCATTCTGAGCGCGGCAGCACGGATGATGTCCAAGCATCGGCCGATGAAATACGGCTCATTATTGATCATCAACTTGATGCTGGGATCCAGAGTCATCGAATTATCCTAGCCGGATTTTCGCAAGGTGGCGTGATTGCTCTACACACGGCGCTCCGGCTTCATAATCGGCTTGCGGGCGTGATTGCGATCTCAACTTACCTGCACGACCCCCAATCTCTAGAGGCAGAGCTTCATGACGAGAATCTGGCGCTTCCGATCTTTATGGGGCATGGCCAGGGCGATCCAATGATCCCAATAATGAGAGCTGCTACCGCCAGAGAGAACCTTATCCGGTTGGGCTATGACGTTACCTGGCGTGATTACCCCATGGCACATCAGGTGTGCCTCGAGGAGATTGAGGACATTGGGGCCTTTATTCGGCGGATACTATGAAATTAAAAACCCAATCCTC
>Ga0066605_10000990_pt1 | contig 18953 bp, 13 predicted proteins | sample SaaInlLV_DNA_10m_FD_60385 | JGI IMG/M metagenome (GOLD analysis project Ga0066605, IMG submission 60385) | Marine microbial communities from expanding oxygen minimum zones in the Saanich Inlet - SI075_LV_DNA_10m | ecosystem: Environmental > Aquatic > Marine > Unclassified | place: British... | reverse complement strand
CCTAAAAAAAATAATAAATCTAAAAAAAATAATAAATCTAAAAAAAATAATAAATCTAAAAAAAATAATAAATCTAAAAAAAATAATAAATCTAAAAAAACTTTAAAACCTAAAAAAAATAAAAAATAAATTATCATTAATATATAATGTTTAAAACTATTGTTTTAAAAGGTCATTATAGATGGATTGTCCCATTAGCAATTGTTTTAATAACAATTTATTTGACATCTTGTTATAACAATATTGAACCATTTGATATAGGACCAACTCTTTCTAAAATGATGGACAAGTTTAATAAAGTTAATGGAAAAGAGGTTAATGGAAAAGAGATTAATGGAAAAGAGGTTAATGGAAAAGAGATTAATGGAAAAGAGATTATGGAAAAGAAATCACCAGAAAAAGTTCTTAAAGATATTGAAAAAGAAATTAAAAAGGATAAAAAAGAAATTAAAAAAACTAAGAATAAAAAGGAAGTAAATAAAGTTTTAGATTTGGTAAAAACATTAGAGACAAAAATAAATAATTTAAAATCAGAATTAAAAGATGACAAAGAAGCAAACAAGGATTTAAAATTATTAAAAGGTTTGGAGAAAGAAATTGGAAATATTTTAAATTCTAAAGAACATTATGAAAATTTTAGTAATATAAAAAGTATTAAGAAAAAAAAAGATATAACTGGTTATAATTCTGGAGAATATGAATTGAACTTTGAAGCTATCTTTCCAAATAGAAAAGTAAATAATACAAAAAAAGTTAAGTTTAAAGATAAACCTGATATAATTGGTTATGAAACTGATATTAATAAAAAAATATTGGAATATGAATCTACAAATGGATTAGTTTTATCTACTTATAAACCACATAATTTAACAGACAGACCAAAATATATGTATAATCGTCACGATGGTAGTATAACACCACATATTACAGATGATAATAGGTTTGATATTAGTCAATTTAATGTTTTTAAGGGTTAAAAAAAATTATATAAGTAAAATAATGTTTGATATATAATATACCGAAAATATCTAATGGAATTTAAGAAAAAGGATACCAAAGAAAGTGAAATTAAAAATACATTTGATACTGTAATAGAAATAGAAGAAAATAATGAAAAAATTTTAGATAGTAAGAAAAATATATTAAATAGTGATAAGAATAGGTATGTTTTGTTTCCAATTAAGTATGATGAAATATGGAAGCAATATAAAACTGCTGTTTCTTGTTTTTGGACTCCTGAAGAGATTGATTTTAGCAAGGATAGAACAGATTGGTTAAAATTGAGTGATGATGAAAGATATTTTATTGAAAATATTCTTGCTTTTTTTGCTGGTTCTGATGGAATTGTTATGGAGAACTTGGGGCAAAGATTTTTTAACGAAGTTCAAATACCAGAAGCTCGTCAGTTTTATTCTTACCAGATGTTTATTGAGGCGGTACATAGTGAGACATATTCTTTAATGATTGATACATATGTAAAAAACCCATTAAGAAAACAAAAATTATTTAATGCTATAAATGAAATTCCATGTATTAAAAGAAAAGCAGAGTGGGCGGTTAAATGGATAAATGATAAAAAAGAAGATTTTGGAATGAGGTTAGTAGCATTTTCAATTGTAGAAGGTGTATTTTTTTCTGCTTCATTTTGTTCTATTTATTGGTTAAAAAATAGGGGTTTAATGCCAGGATTAACATTTTCTAATGAATTAATTAGTAGAGATGAAGGACAACATACTGATTTTGCATGTTTATTACATTCTATGTTATCACAAAAACCAAAACAAGAAGATGTTTTTAGCATTATGAAGGAAGCTGTAGAAATTGAAAAGGAATTTATTACTAAATCAATTCCTTGTAAATTAATAGGTATGAATAGTGATTTAATGAAACAATATATTGAATTTATAGCAGATAGATTATTAGTTCAATTGGGTTATGAAAAAATATGGAAAAGTGCTAATCCTTTTCAGTTTATGGAATTAATATCTTTAAGAGGAAAAGCAAACTTTTTTGAAGTTAAACCATCAAACTATGTTAAAGCTGGTGTTGGTAAAACAACAACTGATAATAGTGTTATTATTGAAGATGATTTTTAAATATTGTAAATTTAACTTTTTATTATAAGTAAAGTATAATAAAAAATTAATGATAAATAAAGAAAAATTTGATATTCAATATAAAAAAACTTTAAAAATATTACAAACAGATAATAAGGATACTAGAAAAAGGAAGAGATTTATAGTAAAATTAGCAACAAAATTATTACCTATGCCTCAAAATGAAGGACAGTGGCACGCTGCAAAAATATATGTAGATGAAAAAAAAGAAAGTTTTTATAATGTAGAACAATGGGAAGATTATTTAAAAATTAAAAATAAACACCCATACTATATTCCAAGAGAGGAATATAGAAGTATAGAAAGTATAGAAGAAAATAAAAATATAAATAGAAAAAAAAACAAAAAAAAGTACAGAGAAAGATTTTATTATAGATGTTAATATAAAACTATGTAGTAGAAAAAAGATTTATTTATTTTTTTTCTTTCTGCTCGTCATATTGTTTCCAACAGAAGTTGGGAACAAATCCCCGTTCCATGTGGCTAATTTGACGCATCACGTTTGGGTGAATTGCCAGTCTTGGATTGTTCTCGCAAAAATTTACATCCCTTAATTTTTTGCAAGATGTCAACCAGTATGGAATTTCCGAGAGATTGTTGTGCTCCATCCAGATAACCTCCAAATTCTCGCATTTCGAAATTTCTGCAGGAACTGCAGTTATCTGATTGTTATTCAACAGTAATTGCTCCAAGTTTTTCCAATACCTAATGAAACGTGGGATTTTATTCAGGTGGTTATGTGAGCAGGAAAACACCTTTAGAGATGTCAATCCCTTCATCGTCCCCGGTAGAGTTTCCAAGTCGTTACCACCCAAGTATAAATTGGTCAGTTTTCTTAGAAACCCAATATTCTCGGGTAAAACCTTTATATCGTTATTTCGCAGGTTTAGAACCCTTAAGTCTATCAACCGACCAATCTCAGTTGGAAGTTCTTTTAAAGAACATGACCTTAATGTCAGTTCCTCAAGGGATTGAAGTCCCAGAAGAACCGACGGGAATCTAACGAACTTCGCCCCAACGATTCGAAGTCGTTTTAGAGAGCGGAATGCCTTGAAGTAGGTCGGTAGCCCGGTTAGGTGCTTACCCGGTAGGAACAACCATTCGGTTGTCCCCACCGCTTCTGGGCTTACTGATACCCCAAGTGCTCCCAAGAAAAGGGAGCAGAGAATCTCAGGGGTGATGAACAGCTTTGGTTCCAACGCTAGAAGCATAGCTATTGGTAGCGTCACAATCTTCCCAATTGTGGCTTTGACTTCCCTGTTAACATCTTCATAGAGATCCAACATTTTCTTCGTGTCGGCCATCTTGGCGTCGGCCATTTTTGAATACATAATTATAAACTTTTAAGATTTTTTTATCATTTTTTTTAATAATTTTTTTATTAAAAAAAATATAAAACTATTTAGTAATAAAAATTAATTTTTAACAATATTAATATTAATATTTTTAATATTATTTGATTTAATATTTGTAATATTATTAATATTATATCCAAAATCAAAATTACTATCATCTATAATAGATGACTGTGAATTTATAACTTTCATATAATCTTCTAATTTTACTTCTTTTGACTCTGCCATTTTCTTAATAAAAGCATTATCAATATCACTGTTAAGATTATCAGTATTAGAATCCATAGGAGCAAATGATGGAGAGAAGTTAGTCTCTGGTAATTCATTCACATTTTGTTCTGGTGGATACAAATTGTCTGATGTATTTAATTTAGGTTCTGGTAGTAAATTCTTATTGATATGTAATTCAAAAGAATTTGTTCCAGCTCTTACAGATTGACCCGCAATAATATTTGAAGATGTTCCATTCATATTATCCAAACTAGCAAAAACACCAGATGAAATTAATATTTTATCCATAGTTTCATACGATGCTTTACCCAATGGACTCATAAATGGTGATGAACCAAAACCGTGTCTACTAATACACATCATTTTACCCCTATGGGTCATTAAATCTGCTAAAACACAGTAATGTCTGTTATTAATATCAGCACCAGCACCTTCTTTGATATTTAGTTTTATTTCTCTTATAATTGCTGTTCTAGCACCTTCAATTCCATAAAGATTATATATCTCATTAATATCATTCGTAGTTGTCCTAATTGTATCAACATACTTATTTGACATAATAGATATTAAATTGGAACCAAATGTTTTTAAATACCATTCCTTTTTAGATTCAACAGAACCATCTGGATTATAGAAAATTTTATTGTTAGATAGAACATCTATACTTTTAATTCCCTCTATTCCTCTTAAAGGAAGATTTAATAAATTGTCTCCAATATGTTTAAAGAAAGGAATGTATCCTTCGTCTTCATCAAGGGATTTTGCAACTCTAATTCTTAAAGTAAGATGATTTCCATTCATATTACTTACAACACATTCAATTTCAGTATCAACATTACAATTTCTAATTATTTCTTCATAAATATCATTTAGATAGATATTTTTGCGTAACATCGCTTCTCTATCAAACTCCATCCATAAAACCCAATTAGAAAGGTCCTCCTGTGAAGGACATTGTATTTCTGTTAATTCTGCTATTTCTTTATAAATTTTATATTCATCTTCCTCTTCATTAAACTTGCCTTTTTCTTTTTCTGGTAAATACAAAATTTCAGAAGATATTAAAAGATCTTTTAATTCAGTATATTCAAGTTGATTTTTAACTTCAAAGGCTATTTCTTTACTTTCGCAATATTCTTGTTTTAAATAAATAGTCATAGACGGTGTTTTTATATTAGTTGCTGTATTTATGATTTCTTGCATTCTTGGAATACCACCTGTAGTAACAACAGATTGATTACTCAAACCACCACTTTGATGATATGATTTCAAAACTAATTGTGTAAGTGGTTCTCCAATACTTTGAGCTGCAACAATACCAACCATTTCACCCGGATTAATAATAGAATGTAGTATTTTATGTTTTATTAATCTAACAATGTGTTTTAATATAGTATTTGGTAATCTATATTTGTAAATACATTGTTTTGCTGATAAATGACTTTTAATCATTATTTTTAAAACCGGTGAATAATCACAATTAACATTATATTTATTGATATAATTAATTAAATCATCTGTTAATTTTATTACATCTGCTGGTGTTAAGTCGCTTAAATTATACTTTTTAACATGAAATTGATTTTTGACTTGATGTATCATTCTTTCAAAATTAACAGGTGAAAGATACTTTTCAACTTTTTCCAAAGAATTTTTAAAATATTTATATCTTAAATTCTTTCTTTCTGCTGTAAGATATTTCCATTCTTCGTCCAATAACTTTTCATTATCTTTTCTGTCTTTTTGAATTTTATCCCAAGTTTCTTTTTTTACAAATGCTTTTGTAAAATCATCAACTTCTATTAAATAATCATTTTCCATTTGTTTATCAGATTTATTAATTAATCTTAATGGAATATGCTCTAATTTAACCGAATCAAGTCCATCCTCTCCATATGTAATTTGAACGATATTTCCACAGGCATCTCTAACTGTTCCATCATATTCAACTTTTAAGTCTTCCATAGCCTTAATAAGTTTTCTCTGCATGTATCCAGTTTGAGCTGTTTTAATATTGGAACTAATAGCATCCATTCTTGCATTCATAGTTGTCATATAAAACTCTTGTGGTGTCATACCATTCATATATGAATTATATACGTATCCACGGCTTGATAGACCTATATCATACATTGTAAAATGTGATGTAGTTCTACCAGTTAAACCATATGATATTCTTTCTCCATCAATCAATCTTTGACCAACAGTTCCCATAATTTGATTTAAGTTACCAGCGTTTCCTTTTGAACCAGATTTTACACTTATCATGAAATTATTTTTCTTTGAGAGATTATTCATTACAATATTTTCTACTTCTTGTGTAGAAGAACGTCCAATATTTCCAATCTCTAATTCTAATTTTTTCATTTTAAGTTCATTACTTAAATATGGTTCATATAAACCAATCTGGGCTTTTCTAATTAATTCATCTGATTCTTTTCTTTTTTCGGAAAGAATTTTTTCAATGTCATCTTTAATATCATTTTTAGGAATTGAATCTCCAAAACCAACAGTAAATCCAACATCATCTAACCAGCACACAACTAAACGCTGTAAATTATCAAGAAAATCACGACAAACTTTGGGTCCAAATTGGTTGTTAATCGCTTGAATAATACCATTAGATCCACCACTTAGTGTTCCTTTTGCCATTAAACCGTCAATAATATTACCATTTTTAATTTCTACGCCTTTTTGGTAAACTTTTTCATCATATTTGATATTTTTCAAACTAACATTTGGTAAAATATAACTGTATAATTCCTTTCCAGTTATTTTTTCCTTTTTTCGTTCTTCAAATATATTAAACCCAGTTTTTAATTGAATATTCGGCATTATGTATTGAAAAAGTTTTTCACCACTCGTAGCAAAATCTGATTTAGTTAATAAATATGAACCAACCATAGAATCTTGTGCTACACTAATGATAGGAGTACTTTTTGCTGGACTGATTATCTGTTTTGATACACCAGCAATTTCTTGTAATTCTACCCTAGTCTGTAAAGACTGTGGTAGAAAGGTGTTCATCTCATCACCATCAAAATCCGCATTATATGGGTGGCAATTTTTTGATAAAATACGAGAAGAAATGAAATTATGGTTATCATCACAAGTCGTAATATCATATGCCTTTTCTAAAGAAATTTCATTTATTGCAGAAATTCTTTTCCATACCAATCCAGTATCTTTTATAGTGTATTGATTACACCAATCGGTATATTTTAATACATTAACATATCCTTTTCTCCCTTTATTACAAGGATTTAGTCTGTTAATATATTTACAGTATTCAGCAATATACATTGCTTCTTTCTGTCTTTCTTTTTTATACAAATATCCTATCTTTTGACAGAATTGTTGCATATTTTTAATATCACTCTTCAAAGTTCCTCTGTATGAAAATGTGTGGTCTCCGTTTTTACGAATATTACCACTTGATACAGAAATAGGAAGAGTAGATATTCCAAAATCATTCAAAATACTGCATATTTCCTCAAAGAATTTAACTGGAGACTTTCCTTCAATTTTAGACATTTTAAAACAAATGTTTTTAAACCGATATCCAGTTCTATTATCAACTTTTGGTCCAGAGCAATCAGTCCCAAAGTATCCTTTGAGAAATTGCCTCTTTACCATAGCTGACCCATTCATAATCCAATAAGGAATACCAAACTCTTGTGTAACACGGTCGCCATTAGGCATACCCAAAGCTTTAAACATCATAGCAATTGGTCTTCTTCTAATATCAATAGTAAATATACCATTAGAATTAAAAGATAAGACTGTGCCATCAATTTGTTTAATTTCTCTGTTATTACACTTTCTTTTTTCATGTATTTTGACAATCTTTTCATCAAATCCAAGACTTATTAAATCTTTTTGAATACTAGAAATATCTTTATGATTTTCTGACCTAAATGTTAAATGAACGTTTTTGTCATTCCACCATAAAGTTCCATCTCCAAATAAATGACCCAATAAACCAGCTAATATAATCTGTTTCTTATCATTACATTTAATATCAATTAAATTTAATTTTTTAAGATATTTAATTACATTATTTGAATTTGTTTTAAGAGGAATAACTTTTTTAACATCAATTTCGGAAAGAATAGTAATACCAGTTTTATAATCAATAGGAGGTAAATCCTCTTCATAACCAACCAAGTAATCACCAACTTTCAAATCTTTTGCTTCAATTCTGTTACTCTCTTTTGTATAAAAGGGATGTTCTTGAGTTGCCTTAATTTTATCACCGTTCTCTAAAATAATTTCATATGATTTAAATCCTAAATCTTTAGGAACAATCTCATGAAACTTATTAACAGAACAATCATAAACATTTTTACCAGAATTCCAATCACTTGATTTAATCTTATGAGTTTTCCAATAATTTTTAAAATCGGCAATTGTTGTGCTTCCCATATCAGTGTTAATAACAGTATCACCTGAAAGACAAACAAAAACATTTAATCTAAAAGTATTACCTTTTACAATAACAATTTTGTGTGCCATCATACTCATTCTGTGTAAAGAAGGTTGACGATTAAATAAACTTATATCACCATTTTTAAGATGACGATGTACGATATCACCAACCTTTAATTTAACAGAACTTGGATCAATATGTTTTAAATTAATCATACATGGAGAAGGATTACCAAAGCAATCATATTCAAGTCTCTGAATTTTCTTTGCTCCAGGATGAACATTGGGACCATTACGCACAATTTGGCGTAATTCTTCAATATTATCTTCTGTTACAACATCAGGGAATGTATTAATCATAGCAATCTTTTCTGGAACACCATATTCTTCAATAGATATTAAAGGGTCTGGTCCAATAACAGTTCTTGCTGATTGGTCTACCCTTTTACCCAAAAGATTACCACGAAGTCTTCCATGTTTTCCACGAATTCTTTCTGTTAAAGATTTAATTACTTTACCAGAACGCTGAACGTTTTTAACAATACCAGCAATCTTATTACTGATTAATGTAGCAACATTCCACTGTAATAATTCATAAGAAACATCTATTTTACGTTGTTCGTCCTCGTTTTCTATTCTTTTTCTTAATTGAATATTAGCTTTAATAATCATTAATAAAACATAAGTTAAATCATCTTCTGAACGCTGATTATTATCACGCTGAACTGAAGGACGAACAGATGGAGGAGGAACTGGTAAAACAGTACATATCATCCATTCTGGTCTTGAAAAAACAGGATTAAAACCAAGAAATTTACAATCAGCATCAGTTATTTTACGAAAAATTTCATAACAATGTTCTGGTGTAATTCTATGTTTCTTAGGTAAAGTTATATCTTTAATTGCTTCATCGCTAAATTCAGCAATAATTGCTACAACAACGTGAGTTTCTAATCCTGGAATTTTCTTTTCAATACTTCTAATTTTATCAGAAGTTAGCATAGTATATTTCATAGGTTGAATAACACGACAACCTTCATTATGACAACATAATGAAGTTTTTTGTGTTCTTTTACTTGCCTTATTAATAATTTTAAATCGTTTTTCTCCTTTTTTACCTTTTAATTCTCTTAATAATTTTTTATTATTTTCTTTATCAACAAGTAAAGAAGAACATCTAAAACATATACACGGTAATAATTTCATAACATAATCCTGTAATAAATGTAAATGAAAAACAGGTAATGTTAATTCAATATGACCGAAATGACCCGGGCACATAGTATGGTTATTTTCACAAGTGGCACATTCTGGACCTCTTTCAATAACTCCCATTCTAGGGTCAAATAAACCGTTAATTACCGGTTCTGAAGCATCAAAAGTATCTGCTTTTGTAACTTCACAAACAGAACTTTTTCTTATTTCATCAGGACTAAATAAACCAAATTGAATAGATTTAATTTCTCTTGTTTGAGTAAGATTATTTAATTCTTTGTCCAATTCGTTCATGGTTTAGTTATGAATTATATATAATATGCTTTATGTATTTATCTATTTTTTTTTATTTTGTATAATAAATCAGACCTATAATCACTCATATCTTTTATATTTCAATTAATTTATAATAATTTTATTTATTATAAATTACTTAAGAATATATATAAGGATATTTAAACAATATATTATCATAAAAAAATAATTTTTTAAATAATGGTTGAAATAACCGATGATGAAAATAAAATTATTGGTTCTAATATACCCAATAAAAAAAGGAAAAGAACTTTTAATAAAAAAATGGGTTCTAATAAAAAATTAAAGCATGTTAATGATTCTGATAACGAAGATAATAAATCAGACGGTAATCATTCTGATAGCAATTCCGATAGCAATTCCGATAGCAATTCAGAAAGCGATTTTAACACTGATAATTGTAGTGATGATGATTTTAGCAGTGATAGTTGTAGTGATGATGATTTTACCGAAAATTCATACTCGTCAGAAAGTGACATAAGTGATTTAACAGATAGTGAAGATAATTCAAAAGATAAAAAAAAAATAAAATATAATAAAACTTTAAAAAATAAAAGACCTATTCGAAAGGCGGCTATTGGTAAAAATTATAAAGAAATAAGCGATGTTGATTCGGATGTTAATAATGATTCTGATATTTCTAGTAAAAAAAGAAAAATAAATAAAAATAGGTCTGTAAGTTCTGATAGATTTTCAAAAATAGATAATAAAATTTCTATGAAAATTACAGAAATTGATGAAAAAAAAGTAGAAGCTAACATAAAATCAACGAGTGATATTATTAAAGAACTAACACAATTAAAAGACGACCAATCAAGTTCATCTACAAATATTGATAAAGAATATGAAGAAATGGAAAATGATGCTGAAAAAGAATATCAAAAATATATAGAAAAACTTGTAAAAAATTTAGGAAATAATCTAAAAGATAAAAAAGACAAAAAAGATAAAAAAGATAATTCTTTCGGACAATTATTTATAGTAAGTAGTGGATTATCTACTAAAACTAGACCTAAACCAGTTAAATATGGACCAGATGACAAATATAATAAATTAACTTTAGTAGAAAGAAGAAAAATAAAAGAAGTTGAAAAAAAGTTAAAAGATCTTAATAAACATAGTATACTACCAAGAAATAAAGTTTTATTGGCCGATATTACACTTGCTTCAAAAGCAAAAATATTAGGAAGTATGGATAGGTTAAAAAATATGAATTCTTATAGTTCTGAATATTCTAAATTAACAAGATGGATTGATAACGTTCTTAAAATACCATTTGGTAAATATTATGATTTACCAATTTCATTATCTAGTCCAAACCATCATATCGAGTCATATTTAGGTAATGTTGAAAAAGTAATGAATAAATGTATTTACGGACAAAATATGGCAAAAGAAAAAGTTCTTGAATTTGTTGGAAAATGGATTACTAATCCTAATACAACAAATGAACCACTTGCTTTTATTGGAGAAAAAGGAACTGGTAAAACTACCCTGGCAAAAGAAGGAATATCTAAAGCACTTGGAAGACCATTTTTTATGATTAGTTTGGGTGGTGAATCAGATGCGGCAAGTTTTAAAGGACACGATTATACATATGAAGGTTCAAGATGGGGAAGAATTGTTGATATATTAATAGCTACTCAATGTATGAACCCTGTTATATTTTTGGACGAATTAGATAAAGTGAGTACAACAAGAGCTGGGGAAGAAATTATTGGAATGTTAATGCATTTAACAGATACTACACAAAATGATAAATTTAGTGATAAATATTTTTCTGGTATTGATTTTGATTTTTCAAAAGCATTATTTATATTTTCTTATAATAATCCTTTAAAACTAAATCCTATCTTAAGAGATAGATTAACAGAAATTAAATTTACATCATTTAATAAAAAAGATAAATTAGTTATTGCAAAAGATTTTTTAGTTAAAAGAGCGTGTGAAAATATTGGATTAAGTATTAATAATTATACTTTAACTGACGATGTTATTATGAATTTAATTAATAACTATACTCAAACAGAAGAGTCTGGTGTTAGAAAACTTAAAAGAGTAATTGAAACATTATTTTTAAGAATAAATTTACATCAATTACCAAATAAATTAAATATATCATATAAAAACTTAAAAATTAAAAAGAAAAATAAAAAATTAATTATTAACAAAAAAGTTGTTGAAGAACTTTTAAAAGATATGAAAAAAGTTACTCCAAAAGCAGTTTTATCTATGTATTCTTAATATTTATAATTATTTTTAATATAATAATATAAATCTTAATATTTATAATTATTTTTAATATAATAATATAGAAATGAATTTAAATTTATCAAATATTGATAAATATGTTTATAGTAATAAATTTAATCATATTTATCTATATGGTCCAGTAACACCAGTTTCTGTTAAAAATATTTCAGCAGAAATTTCAGAATTAAATAAAAGAAATTCTATTAATGGTGTATATATTAAACCACCTGCTATTATATTACATATTAATTCACCAGGAGGTTCATTGTATCATGGTTTATCATTAGTTGAAACTATAAATAAATCATCTATACCAATTATAACATATGTTGAAGGTATTGCCGCTAGTGCGGCGAGTGCTATTTTATTAGCATCTCCGTATAGAATTATTGCACCTTATGGTACGGTCTTAATACATCAATTATCATCTGGAATGAATGGAAAATATGAAGATTTAAAGTTTAATCAAGAAATTAATGATAAATTAATGGAAATTATGGAAAAATATTATTTATCAAAAACAAAACTTAAAAAAAATAATTTAAAAGAATTATTATTTAGAGATCTTTTTCTTGATGCGAGTGAATGTTTAAAATATGGTTTTGTTAATAAAATTCTTAAAAAAACAAAAAAAGATTTTCATAAAAGATATTTTATAAAAAATCCAGAATATTTATTAAAAACAGAAATTTTATTAAAAAAAACTAATTTTAATAATTTATATTTTTATGGAAAGAATAATGATGAAAATGTCTGTTATAATAACCGAAAAACATTTGGACTACAATACATGTTATCTTTTGACTCCAGTAATAAGAATACTAATTCTTTAACAAATATAAGAACTCCAAAACCTATATTATTACATATAAGTGAAAATTTAGAAATGAAAAATATTTATGAATTATTACCAATTATAAATACTACATCTATAGCAAAAATACCAATATATTCTATTATTAAAAGTCCTACAAATGAAAAGACTATTTTATATAGTGTTTTGTGTTATAAAAGATTTATTACAAAAAACTCTCTTGTTTCAATAGATTTTAATGAATTAAAAGATTATTCAAATAAACATAATAATAAAATTAAAAATGTTTCTTTTATGAGAAATATTATTAAAAATATATTTATTGAATATACAAAATTACCAAAAAATATTCTTGATAATTTATTTACAAAAAAATTCCTTTTTAATCCAAAAGAATGTATAAAATATGGAATTTGTGATGAAATAATTTAATCTGTAGTAACACACTTTGCTAAATTAACTGGTTTATCACAATTTAAACCTCTTATTCCAGATAAAAAATAACTTATTATCTGTAATGGGATAATGCTTAATATAGATGAAAATGTTTTATTATATGGAACTTTTATAATCTTATTAACTTTTTCATTTTCATAATCTTCTATATCTGTTATTAAAAATATATCTGCTCCTCGTAAATGAACTTCTTCAATTGCAGATGTTGTTTTTCTTAAAACATCTTCATTTTCTTTTTGTAATATAAATATAATTGGTAATTTTTCATCTATTAAAGCAAATGGACCGTGTTTTAAACTTGCAGTTGGGTACCCTTGTATAAAAACTCTACCAACTTCTTTTATTTTTAATGAACCTTCATAAGCAGTTGCTCTTAATAAACCAGATGATAAAACAAATCCGTGATTATATTTATCTAAAGAATTTACAATTTTAATAATATTATTATTTCCTAAAAATAAATGTTTTCCATTTTTTTGTTCTGGAAAATATGAAAAATATTTTTTTAAAACTATACCAATCTGGTTTGATAAATTATAAAAATCATCTGGTATAACACCTTTATAACTTTTTAAATACATTGATATTAATTTTAAACCAACAATTTGTGTAACATATGCTTTTGTAGAAGCAACACCTACTTCTCTACCGGCGTGTAAATATATTTTATAATCACATTCTCTTGCTATTAATGAATTTTCAACATTTACAACTGCAACAGTTGGTATCTTATATTCTTTTATTTTTTTTAATGCTCTATATGTATCTAATGTTTCACCAGATTGTGATACAAAAAAAGCAATTATTTTTCCATTAGATAAATCATATTTTGTAAATTCAGAAGCAATTAGGCATTTAACAGACCTAAATGGTTTTCCATTAAAAAAAGTTCTGCTTGATAAACAACTATGATAACTTGTTCCACATCCAAGTAATAAAACATCATAATTATTATATTTTTGTATTAATGTATCTAATTGTTTTAATTCTTTAATATCTTCTATATTTTTATATTTATTCCAATAACAAGGATTATTTACAACTATTTGCTGTTCGTATATTTCTTTTGCCATAAAATATGGAAATTTACCAGGTGATAATTCAATCTTTTCACTTGATATATCATAAAATAATAGACCTTGTTTTATTATGTTATCAACAGTATCATTTATATTTAGTGATATAACTCTTTTATCATCTAAAATAGTATATTTATTAACTTTATTAACAAAACCAGATACTTCTGAAGAAACCATAATAGTATTATTTTCTGTATTACATCCAATTAATAAAGGGTTTCCATTTCTAGAAACAAAAATATCATTTGGATAATCTTTGTGTAATAAAACAACCGCCCATGAACCTTTAAAAATTTTATTTGCTTTTTCTAAACTTTTTATAATATCATTTTTACTTAATTTTTTTCGCAAAGATAAATCTCGTGATACCCAATTTGAAATAACTTCCGTATCTGTTTCAGATCTAAATAAATAATTATCATTTATTAAATCTTTTTTTAATTCTACATAGTTTTCAATAATCCCATTGTGTATAACAGCTATCTTATTGTCATAACTTAAATGAGGATGAGAATTATTAACAGTTTTTTTACCACTTGTTGCCCATCTGGTGTGTGCTATACCAATTTTTGCTTCTTTTGGAAATTTTTCCTTTTGTAATAATAGTTGATTAATAGCATCATTTTTATTTTTAACTGCTTTTAATAAACATTTAAAATTACTATCTAAAATTCCACAAGAATCATAACCTCTATTCTCTAATGCTTTTAAAGAATTAATTAATGTTAAGAAACAATCGTAGTTTCTTGATTTTTTATATAAAAAGGCAATAATACCACACATATATATTATAAACTATTTATTATAATATTTATTATTTAGAACACTTATTTCGTAATTTTTGAATTTCTCCAAATTTTTTTAAATGTTTTCTAACAATATTTCGCAATATGTTTTCAACAATTGAATTATCAAAAATATATGAAGAGTAATTTTTTTCTTTAAGTGTATTATACAAAGTTCTTATTGATGGTGGTTTTATACTTTCACCTATAATATCTTTTTCATATCTAACATCTATATAAAATTTATTTTTTTTCAAATAAACTTTAATTCTTACATCTACCTTCAATGACTCGTCGTATTCTTCATTGCACCAATATTTTATTATAAATTTAAGAAATTTTTTATATAAAGAAGAAACCATACATTTTTCATCTCCACACATTCCAAATAAAATATTTTGAGAACAAAGATACTCAAAACCTTTTTTATCACCTTTTTTTCTTATTTTTGCGTTCTTAATAAATATTTGCGCAATAATTTCTTCAAAAGACCAATCATTTGATATACCTTTTAATAAAATAGATTTTGGCACATAAAAATATGTTTTATTACCACTCTTATCAACCTTTATTATTGCTTTTGATGAAACACTATCATGCTTCAAATCAGATGACATGTTTAAGTCTTACTAAACTATTTAAATTATTAAAATAAATTAATCATTTTTTATTACTTTAAAAAAGAGGTCTAATGGATTTAATATCTTTATGAATAACATTATAATCTTGACATTCTCCATTTTTATAATATATGTATTCGCATAGATGACTACATTCGTGTTGATACCGTAAAACAAATCTTAACTTGTCATACCTTGGAAAAACAGTTTCTATCCACTTATTTGGTTCTCTCCAAGCCGTGCAAAAATCTACTTTTAATATTTTTCCATCTTTCTTAACATCACAATTGTCTTCAGATACATTCCATTTTACTCCCCAAATGCGATTTTGTTCTTCGTTAATATCCATAGGATTGACAGAAGAACTTACAGGTACTTGTTTTGAAAAATCTAATACGCTCTTCGTAAAATTTTCATTATAAAACTTATTAATTTCCTTTTCACCGCCTTTCTTTTCACATATAACGCGAAGTTCATTGAAAGTATAGTTAGGCATAGTATATCAGTATCAATATATATCAATATGTAAATTCTTATAAATAATAAAAATTATCATTTTTTTTATTATAAATCTAAAATATGTAAAAAATTAATAATTAACTCATATATTAAAGCTTTTACGATAAATGGTTCCATATAATATTTTGAATTATATTCTGAATTATAAATATTAGTTAATGTTTTTATATAATCCATTTTATTTTTACCATACTCTCTGTCTATATTTCTACTTATTTCATAACGATACTCATAACTAAACTCTTCGTAAATATATTCAACTAGATAATAAATATGGTACCATATAAAAGATTTAATATCATCATCTAAATCTTCAATATCTCTTATATTCCAATGTCTTAATTTTTTATCATAATTAATATTATCTTGTAAATAATTTTGTATATGGGTTAAAAAAAAATTACTATGTTTATATTTATTTATATCAATATTTAAGTCTAAATATTCATATAATTTTATTTTTTCAAGAATATTTATTCCTGGCATTATGAACTTATATATAATTTAATTTGAATTGTCCCAACGAGACCATTTTTTTTCTAATTTAAAATCACCAATTCTATCACTATCTAATCTTTTACAAGAATCTGGATTTTTAAAACAAACATCTGTTTCCCCTTTACAAAATGGTTTTTTTGGTATAACAACTTCTCCAGCTGGTTTTACACCATAACAAGCAGTTCCAAATCGTAAATGTTTTTTGAATTTTCCACCATTAACACCAGGTGGTCCAACCATTCTACCTTGTCTCCTTAATTTTCTAAATTCACAAGGTTGCATAGGATAAAAAGCACCACCTTTGGTCCAAGCATAATAAGGACCCCAATATCCATCGTCATTATAATATTTTACTATTTGTTGATATGTTGCTAATTCTGAATCATACGCTTTGCATTTTTCTTTTGCTTCGTCTTGTGTATATAATTGGTCTGTTATAGCAAAGACTTCATCTTCTTTTTTTTCTTCTCTTTCTTCGTATTTAATTTCTGGTAAAGGAGGATTACATGGATTTTTTATATCCATATCCATAACATACTTAAAAAAGTCTTTTTTTCCAGTTGGACCACATTCTGTTACCATATATTTGATTAAAAAAATAGAAAGAATTATTATTAAAACAAATAGTAAAAACAGAACAAATGAACCTAAAAAAGACATTCCTTTATTTTCTGGTATTTTTTTGAATGAAATATTTGGTTTATTAGAATTCATTACTATATATTATTATTATTAAATTCTTTTATAAACTAGATAATAAATATTTTTTATTTCAAATGTTGGAACTTCTCTTATATCTGAATCATCACATTTTATCCATTTATCCCCAGCTTTTCTAATATTATAATAATGCCCACCTCGAATATTACCAATATGATAAACAGCAGAACACAAAGAATACTTATTTTCATTCTTTTTATTATCTTCTACAAATTTTGAAAGATCAAGTATTAAAGGTGTTTTTATATCTTTAGTATTTTTTACCAGTTTATTTTTAATAGTTGAATACCTTTTATAACATATTATAATAAATTCTGATGTATTTAGTATTGCCATTTTTTTAAGTGCTCTAGATTTTCTGTTACATTTTCCACATAACCATTTGTTATCTTCGTCTAATTGTAATGGTTTTATATAATCTTCTATACAACCAATTAACGTATCAGATTTATCTATTGGTAGTTCTAATGAATAATATTCTTCATATTTTTCAGATATATTTTTACAATCTTTAAAATCACAAGTAAGAGAAGTATTATAATATCCTCTTATCCTCTCTGCTATAACAGATGTTTCTTTTAAAGATTCTTTAATATATTTATAAAATTTTATTTTTTTCCTATCTTTATTTGATAATTTTTTATCATCTACATGTATTAAAATATCAACCTTAATTTTACAAGTTAAACCCATAGATAAAATATCTATCAACTGTAAAAAAAATTCATAAGAATCTGCTTGACGAAATCGTTTAAATCTATTAAACTCTTCAATTTTAGACATTAATTTAATAAAATTTCTAATAACAATTCTAACATGTTTTGGCAACCATTCATTTTTATTATTTTCTATTGATAAAAATAAATAATTTAAATTTTCAATAAACTTATGGTATTTAATAAGTTTTGAAGAAAATTTACCAGATGTAAAATAATCTTTGTATATGGGTATCAAAGACTGAATAGCGCTATTTAAAAAACATGTATTCCCTAAATTTACCAAACCGTTTCTTTGAGACATTTACTATTATTTAAAATATAATATATATTTTTATCATTTTTTTTACGGAATATTCCATAACATATCTATAATAAATGGTATAAATGTAATAAATCCAGCTATAGTTCCAGTTTTCCACATATTTTCTACCTCATCTACCGTTCCAACTCCTAATAATACTTCTGACATATCATTTATAACTTCAAAAACTTGACATACACCGGATGTTACAAAACCAGAAAACCAATAAATATTATCATCAACTTTTATACCTTTCTTTCCCATTTCTTCTTTTGTTGAATATTTTAATATTTCTTCAATATCTTCATCTGTTAATTGTTTATTAAATTTATTTATTATTTCAGATGGTAGTTTTAAATCTACTTTCATATAACTTTTATAGTTTTTCTTCTTTAATTTATTTTTATGATGTATATTACATAAACCATATTTCAATAAATTAAATACATTTTCTAGTTTATATTTTCTTATAAGTAAAATTACAGGCATTAATGTTGCATCTCCAATTATTTTTAAATATTTTGATTC
>Ga0066605_10000982_pt1 | contig 18997 bp, 18 predicted proteins | sample SaaInlLV_DNA_10m_FD_60385 | JGI IMG/M metagenome (GOLD analysis project Ga0066605, IMG submission 60385) | Marine microbial communities from expanding oxygen minimum zones in the Saanich Inlet - SI075_LV_DNA_10m | ecosystem: Environmental > Aquatic > Marine > Unclassified | place: British... | reverse complement strand
TTGTTTCATTAAGTGAATATGAACAAGGGAATAGAGAACCGCTTTTTGGCGATAGTGCTGCGTAGGCTAATCTGCTTTTGTAAGTGCTTTGATATGCTTGATGAATTGATCATTTTCGATCACTGATCCAATAGATACGCGAATAAAATTTTCGAAGCCTTTTTGCTTCCAGGGTTTAACAACGGTGCCGAGTTTCAAAAGCTCTACAGACAACTTGACCGACGACGTCTCAGTGTCGAAGAATAGAAAATTACCAAGCGATGGGGCAGTTTGGAAACCTAACTCCGAAATTGCTTTTTCAATGCGAACTCTCTCACGGATTGTCTCAGCAATATTAGTCTTCATGAAGCCTTGGGCTGACAATGCTGCTACGGCTGCCATCTGTGCGACCGCATTAACATTGAATGGTGTTCTTGTAAGATCTAGGGCTGCCCTGAGTTCCTCGGAGTTACAGATGCCAAATCCAATCCGAAGACCTGCGAGTCCCCAAGCTTTCGAAAATGTTCTTAGGATGATCCAATTTCCGAAAGTTGCTTCTAGCATCTCTTGGCCGGAGCAATAATCGCCAGAGCTCGCATACTCATAATAGGCTTCATCTAGGACCAGAAGTGTATCAGGGTGCTTTGCTGTAATCACGCGTTTTAGGTCGCTGGGATTGAGCCAACAACCAACGGGGTTCATCGGGTTTGCAAAAATGAGCATCTTAGCTGGTTTGGAGGCCGCATCGATGAGCGCCTCTACATCAATCTCTAGTCTTTCATTGACTGATATTTGCTCCATCTTTGCGCCCATCATCACGGCGTAGTCTTCGTGAAGGGGAAACGATGGATAGAGTGTGATCACTCTATCGCCAGGGTCGATCACACTTCGACAAATGATAGAAATTAGTTCTTCAGAACCGTTACCAAAAATAAGCTGTTCAGATTTGATGCTTAAATGCTCGGCCAGAGCGCTACGTAGGATGCTGGCTCCTGAATCTGGGTACAGATATAGATCTGGTGGTGAAAGTTTAAGAACATCGAGAACTTCCGGTGCAGGTCCATTAGGGTTTTCATTTGATGCAAGTTTGGCAATAGATGTAACACCATATTTCGCTTGAATTTCACGGAGGCTTAAGCCTGAGTTGTAGGGTGCTATGTTATCAAGAGAGCTACGAATGAGCTTACTAATATCGGTCATGTCACCCTCTAATGATTCAAACGTGTTGTTCTGCTTGATTAATATGTATAGACATAAAAGTGTAAAAGACAAGGAGTTTACATGATGCCGTCAACACTCTTCGATCTATCAGGGAAAACCGCATTGGTGACAGGAGCAAGCCGTGGACTTGGCCAAGCGATAGCTGTCGGTCTTGCTGAGGCTGGAGCAAAGGTCGGCATTACATCTCGTACCTTGAAATCTTTGGAAGAAACGAATACCCTAATTTCCAAGATAGGAACTCATGCTGACACATTTGAGCTTGATGTACGGGATACATCCCCTGCAAAGAAGGCAGTGCGACAGTATTCTCAGAGGGCAGGCGGCATCGATATCTTGGTCAATAATGCGGGTTATGAAGAAGTATGCCCATCTGTAGATATTGACGAGGAACTCTGGGATAAGATCTCTGACACCAATCTCAAGGGTGCGTTCTTTTGTGCCCAAGAGACAGCAAAGAGTATGATCGCTTACGGGCGTGGGGGATCAATCATCAACGTCTGTTCTTTGACATCGTATGTAGGCGTCCCCACAGCTGTGCCGTACGGCTCATCTAAATCAGGCCTCCTTGGAATGACACGAGCGTTATCAGCTGAGTGGGCATCTAATAGAATCCGAGTGAATGCCATTGCGCCTGGCTACTTTCGAACAGATTTAACTGACGCGTTTTATCAAGATGAAAACTGGCAAGCCGCCATGTTAGATAGGATTCCGATGCGTGAATTTGGGGAGGCAAATGATCTTAAAGGATCGATTGTGTTTTTGGCAAGCAACGCTTCTCGGTATGTGACCGGCCAGTGCGTTGCAATCGACGGTGGATATTTAGCCAGTATCTAGCAGAAACACCCACCGTAAGGAGTTGGTGAAAACTCGTAGCTTGACATACTCTTTTTCAATCGGCTTTATATGTATAGACATATACAAATGACTTCAGCAAATTTGGTACAACTAAAACAGTCGACAAGGCAATAACTGTGAAATCAAAATCTATCCCTGCTGTATCAGCCTCCAATGTCGACATGCTGTTTGGCAACTTCAAAGCTGTGGATGATGCATCGTTTGAACTAGAACATGGCCGCTTCCTAACAATTCTGGGGCCTTCAGGTTCAGGTAAGACGACATTGCTGAGGATGATCGCTGGATTCCTAAATCCTACAAATGGTGAGATTTTCATCAACGGTGAATCTGTCGGCGCTGTAGCGCCAAACAAGCGCTCGATCGGCATGGTGTTTCAAAAACTTGCATTGTTTCCCCATATGACGGCGGCGGAGAACGTAGCTTTTCCACTCAAGATGCGACGCTTTGATGCAACCAAGATTTCTAGCCGCGTCTCCGAGTTCCTAGAACTGGTGCGCCTTGACGGGTTTGAGGATCGTCGTATCAACGAACTGTCCGGCGGACAGCAGCAACGTGTCGCGATCGCTAGGGCGCTTGTCTTCGAACCGGATCTTCTATTGCTGGACGAGCCATTGGCTGCTCTCGACCGTAAGTTACGTGAAGAAATGCAGTTGGAATTCCGACGTATCCAGAAAGAACTTGGCGTAACGACCATCAATGTGACCCACGATCAACGGGAGGCACTCGTTGTTTCCGACCAAATTCTTGTGATGAATGGCGGCAAAATCCAACAAAATGCGTCGCCGATAGAGATGTACCGCACGCCGGGCAGCCCATTCGTTGCAAACTTCATTGGTGTGACCAACGTGATCACAGGAAAACTTGACAGTTTGACAGGTGAAGAAGCCGCCATCACATCGGGGGATATTAAGCTTACCGGTGTAATGCGTAGCAATACGGCGAAATCAGTTAGCGGAGCGGAAGTTCGTTGCGCTGTGCGTGCAGAGCAAATCCGGATTAGTGCAAAGAAGCCAGATCTTGAAAAGCTAAACATGGTTTTTGAGGGCACAGTCACAGACGTCATTTTTGAAGGCGAGAGACTATTGTATGAGCTTTCTGTGCCTCAGCTTGGCCCAAACCCTATCCGTATTTTTTACCATGACCAGAACGACTTCGCAACTTATGAGTTGGGACGAGCCGTCCATATTGGATGGGAAACCCGCGATTTACATGTCTTTGTCGCGGACTAAAAGCTCGGTAAAATGGGCAAAAACCTTAACAAGGAGAATACAATGACTATCAAAAAATCAATTAGTCGCCGTCAACTGCTAAAGACGTCCGCTGCTGCGGGTGCTGCTGGCACTGTATTGGCTGCGCCTTCAATCCTTTGGGCCGCTGAACCGGACAAACCAGAAGAGCTTATCATTCGCGCATGGGGTGGCCCTTGGGTAGAAGCTCTCAAGAATGGTGTATCTGATCCGTTTACTGAGCGGACAGGCATTCGCATCATCCATGATTTGACGGAAGATAACGAAATTCAGCCAAAAGTATGGGCTGCTGTCGCACAGAACCGTACGCCACCAATCCATATCAACTGGGATACAACAACAAACGCGACCAAATCCGCCTTGCGTGGCGTTTGCGAAGATTTGTCAGACCTTTCTAATATTGCGGGCACGACAGATCTCGCAAAACCTGTTGGGGTCGATGGCTATCCAATCGTGAATACTTACGGGTACGTTTACGTTCTTGCTTATCGCCCTGAGGCGTTCCCTGATGGTCCGCCAGCGTCTTACCATGATTTACTTGATCCTAAGTTCAAAGGTCGTGTTGCTTTCTATAACGACGGCATTGGTTTCCACTTTCCCGCTCAGGTTGCTGGCGGTGGTTCACTTGACGGCATCCCTGATGCGATGGACCCATGCTGGGATTTCGTAACTAAGATGAAAGAACAAAACCCGCTACTTGGCGAAGATCCAGATTTCGTGACTTGGTTCCAAAATGGTGAAATTGATGCCGCTTGCACAATTTCAACCAACGCTCTTGGTGCGAAGCGTAACGGTGTTGATATTGCTTGGACAGTACCAGCTGAAGGGGCGAAATTCGACACTGACGGGCTTTGGATTCCTAAAGGACATTCCGAAGGTGATCTGTATTGGGCTAAAGAATACATCAACTCTGCGCTGACACAGGAAGCTCAGCAAGTATGGTTGGATGGCCTTGGTCTACCGGGTGTTGTTCCAGGTCTGACTCCTCCGGAAGGTCTTGCTGGTGATCCATCCTATCCTACGACAGAGGCTGACTTTGAGCGCCTCATCCGTATCTCTGGCCGAATACAGGTCGAGAATGAAAGTGAGTGGTTCTCACGGTTCAAACAGATCATGCAAGGTTAATGTTGAACCTCGCAATAATTTGGACGCCCTGCTTGGGGCGTCCATAACTCTATTCCAAGATCGGACAGCACCTGATGCGGAACTATCGCTCATCATATCCGACGACATGGCGCATCATGGACGTTTTTGAAAAAGCATTTGCGGCGATCTGGCCAAAGGGGAGGGGCAAATACACTCCTTATTTGATGCTAATGCCCGCTATTGTCCTTGTCGGAACGCTCGTTGTGGGCCTTCTGTATATTGGTGACTCTTCGCTGAGGACACTTGACCGATCAACGTTCCAGTTTTCGGATTACTGGACGCTTGAGAACTATACCCGCGCGTTTTCAGAAAGCTTCACTGCCACGATAATCTGGCGCAGCTTGCTCGGCGCAATGATCGTGACAGTGATCACCCTATGTCTGGCATTCCCCTACGCGTACATCATGGTACGGACTCCTAACGCAGTTCTGAGAAAATTCCTTCTCATTGCTCTTTTCCTTCCGTTTTTCATCGGACAGGTTGTTCGCGCCTACGGTTGGCTGATCATTCTTGGCAATCAAGGCATGGTAAATGATGTACTTGGATTGGTGGGGGTTGAACCCTTACGGCTCCTCTTTAACTACCCCGCGGTCTTGTTCGGGTTGGTCCAATACATGTTGCCATTTGCTGTTTTGATGCTGGCTCCTGCAATGACCGCGATACCTGAAGAGATTGAAGCTGCTGCGGGGTCCTTGGGAGCCTCATGGATTAAAACAATGACCCACGTTATTATTCCTATGGTGAGGCCAGGTTTGGTTGGTGCCGGATTAGTGGTCTTAACATTGTCGCTTACCGATTTTGCCATGCCCGCTATCTTGGGCGGGGGATCGCAAGATTTTATTGCTAACGCTATCTACGACCAGTTTTTCCGGACTTCGGATCAAGGCTTTGGCGCATCGCTTGCAATCATTCTCATTGCTCTGGGATCGGTGCTTGTTGGTTTGATTTTCACGGTATTCGGCGCCGGAACCTTGGAATTGGGGAGCTCTAACAAGTGAAACAACCAACTGGTCAAAAGATTGTCTTCTGGACGCTTGTCATCATTTCGATTGTGACACTCTCTGCACCGACCTTTGTCGTGTTGGGTGCTTCGGTCACATCAGGAAACATCATTGCATTCCCGCCTGAAGGCTTTTCCTTGAAATGGTACGGGAAAATCTTGGGAGAACAGGACTTAAGGGATGCGTTCGTTCGCTCGCTTCAGGTTGCAACGATCTGCGTATTAGTCTCGCTACCAACCGGTACTTTGGCTGGAATAGCCTTGTCTAAATATCGCATCAGGGGTGGCGTTGCCATCCAGACGTATCTTCTGTTGCCATTTACCATTCCATTGATTGGATCAGGTATTGGCCTGATGTTGGCGTTTGGTGATGCAGGTATATTGGGTAATCTTTGGCCAGTTGGCGTTGCAACATCTGTTATCAATCTCCCATTCATGATTTGGGCAGTTTCATCAAGTGCTGCGGGGCTCGACCCTGACCTTGAGCTTGCAGCACAAAGTTGTGGAGCCGGTCCAATTCAGACGTTCTTCAACGTAACGCTGCCAGCAGTAACTCCTGGCGTGATTACCGGTTCACTCCTGATGTTCATACTGTCTTTGAATGAGTTTTTGGTGAGTCTTCTGTTGGTGGATGCGCGCATCGTTACCTTACCAGTGCAGATCTACAATTCAATCCGATCCATCATCACTCCTGACCTTGCCGCCGTATCGGTTGTCTTCATTGTCGTGGCCATGATTGCCATCACGATACTAGATAAGATTGTAGGTTTGGAAATCTTCTTAAAATCGAAATAACGTCTCGCGTCGCAGCGGAAGAAAGGCTCAACGATTATGTCATCTATCTCATTTTATGAGATCGCTAAACTCAGCCAAGCAGAATATGCCGATCTGATGAAGCGGTCCGAGGCCGATCTGTCGAGCTTCATGGAAAAAGTTCAACCCATCATTGCAGCTGTTAAAGAAGAGGGCGATGCAGCACTTGTGCGTTTCGGTCAGAATTTTGATGGAGCCAAACCTCTTGCACAAGCTACGCTTAAAGCGAGTGAAGCCGAATTTGATGCTGCATTCAAGACAGTTGATGACGAAGTCATTGAGGCGATCAAGTATGGCATTGAAAACATCCGAACCTTCCATGAAGAGCAAAAACCAGAGGTAATGTGGCTTAAGGAAATTCAACCCGGAGCATTTGCCGGTGATCGCTATACACCAATTCAGTCAGTTGCACTCTATGTTCCAAGAGGGAAGGGGGCTTTCCCGTCAGTCACTATGATGACATCCGTACCTGCGGTTGTCGCAAAGGTTCCAAATTTGGCTATCTTCACGCCCCCCACGCCTGACGGTTCGGTCGACGCCGCAACTCTTGTCGCCGCTCGGATCGCAGGAGTTGAAACCGTCTACAAATGTGGTGGTGCGCAAGCAGTTGCAGCAGCTGCCTATGGCACCGAAACGGTAAAACCGGCACTCAAGATTGTCGGTCCGGGTAGCCCTTGGGTTGTCGCTGCCAAACGCCAGCTTTCTGGGATTATTGATCCTGGACTACCAGCTGGCCCTTCCGAGGCGATCATTTTCGCGGATGAAAGCATCGATGGTGGTCTGGCTGCATTGGACCTCCTAATTGAAGCTGAGCATGGGCCGGATAGTTCTGCATATCTTGTCACCCACTCGCGCAAAGTTGCCGAAGAGGCGATAGAGGCGCTGGACGAACATTGGGCCCAAATGGGAGCACAACGGGTCGAATACTCTAAAGCGGTTCTTACAGGACAAACCGGTGGCGTAATCCTTACGCCATCCCTCGAAGAGAGTTACAAGTTCATCAATGATTATGCCCCAGAGCATCTTGAAATCTTGTCTCTGGAGCCCTTCGAGCACCTTGGTCATATAACTGAAGCCTCTGAAATTCTGATGGGACCACATACCCCAGTTTCGATAGGGAACTTTGCGTTGGGACCGAACGCGGTGCTTCCCACTAGTCAGGGTGCGAGAACATACGGGCCGCTGTCTGTGCATGATTTTGTAAAGTGTAGCTCGATTGGATACGTGACACGTCCAGCCTACCCTGAGATGGCGAGAAACACGCACGTCCTGGCCACCTATGAAGGATTTGATGCACATGCGAATGCTGTGTCTTCTATGCGTGATAAATACCTTGGAAAGCGTTGATATGGAACCAACCCAGCTATCGCGTACGGCTAAAATCCGTCAGCTGGCAAAACTTGATAGTAAGGCGGCGGTTGTTGAGCTGACCGCCTTCCTTCACGATGTTTTTGATATTGAGATCAACGACCTCCGAATTAATCATGACCAATATTCTCTCAATTCTTTGAATGGGTTTTTCCAGTCGAACGGCATCGCATACTTCTTCAAGTTCCATCAGGAGGACGGTGAAGAAGATATGCAGGGAGAGTATTATCGTGCCGAAATAGTCTCGGACGCTGGCTTGCCGATCGACATGCCCATCATGATGTCAACGCAACCCGGAGAGCAGATATTGGTGTATACCAAACGCGAGGACAAACGCTTTTCTGACGTTTTGTTAATGTTGGATAAAAACCCAGATGACGGGGCGGAACTGCGCGTGGCCGACGCTGAAAAAGTGCTGAACCAACAAATACTAGCTGTTGCCCTTAGAACGCTTCACCCAGTGACCCCGCAGCAGGTTGCTGAAGAGCCGATGCACCATTTGTTCTTTGACAGAATGGTCAATTTGAAAACTGGGCAGGTCCCAGGCGGCCGTTACAAAGACTTTTACATCAATAAAGAGTTTGAATTTCCGGGGGTAAAACTCTCATGGGATGAATTCTCGAATGCTTCGCTCGTCATCAATGGTCAGCGAATGCAGTCGACTTTTGATGAAATCTTTAAGGCAGCAGTTCAACGCCTCAACCCGGTAAATCTGGCTGATGCCGGTGGCTTCACTGCGCATGGCGACGCACACAATGCCAATGTCTGGTACAAAACGAACTCGAGTACTCCGACACTTTCCTACTTTGATCCTGCCTTTGCGGGGAAACACATCCCGTCCCTTTTAGCCGAGGCAAAGGCCACCTTTCACAACGTTTTTGCACATCCGTTATGGCTTTATGATTCCAACGATGTAGTGACGAATTTTCAAACCGAAGCCAAATATCGGGATGGAAATCTGTTTTTAGATAGCGATTGGAAGCTTAGTCGCGTGCGCGAACGACTTCTAGAAGCCAAGATCGAAGACTTTTGGCGGCCTTTCCTAAAAGAGTTGGCCGTACGCGAAATGCTGCCTGCGACATGGCAACAAACGCTGCGGTCTGCGCTGGCGATGTGCCCGGCATTAGTAATGAACCTGCGTGGTGGCGCGGATCGGCATAGTCCAGATTCATCAGCGATCGCTTTTTCTATGGTGGGTCTATGTGGCAGCGCGCCAGAGGGCGGTTCAAATCTGATAACTGATTTTTTTGACCGGATAGATCCGTTAAGAGTGCAGTAAACTGTGTTTTTTTACTGACAATAACATGTAAGTCAGACCTATCGATAACGGTCACCTTGGAGTTTGATACTATGAAATCTGCTCGACTACACGATAGAAGGGACATTCGTTTCGAAAATGTGGATATGGCGCCAGTGCCTGGCCCGAACGAAGTGCGTGTTAAAGTTGCCTACGCAGGCATATGCGGATCGGACATACACAATTTCAAAACCGGCCAGTGGATAACGCGAAAACCATCGATTGCTGGTCATGAATTCTCAGGCTCTATCGAGAGCATTGGCGATGATGTCAGAACTTTTAAGGTCGGGGACCATATCGTCGCAGACTCTCGCTTCTATTGTGGTGAATGTGAAAACTGTAAATCAAAATATCAACATCTTTGCAACAAATTAGGGTTCATTGGAGAGGCAATCGACGGTGGATTTGCAGATTACATCACCTTGCCCGCTCATCTATTAGAAAAATGCGAACCCGAAACACGCCTCGATGTGGCTGCATTGGCAGAACCTCTTGCCGTAGCACTTCATGCACTGAAAAGAGTGGATGCACCTGATGGCCACCCAATATTGATTGTCGGATGTGGTCCTATTGGTGCTCTTTGTGCGGTAGCAGGCAATCTGTTGGGTGATAGAAAGCTGCTGGTTAGTGATATCAATGATCAAAGACAGCTTCAGGTTTGTAGTTTGACAGGTGCTGATGCTGTTGATTTGCAGGCGTTTGATCAATTTAGTAATCCGTCCAACAAACTGGTACGCCACGTCATTGACACGACAGGCAACGTTGACGTGATATCGCTGTTAGTGAGCCAGCTATCAGGTGCTTCTTTAGCTTTGGTAGGTATTGGAGAGGGCTCCTTTGCACTGGACCCTGTTCATCTTGTGGAACGAGAAATCTCAATACTGGGATGCCACGCGTTCTCTAGTGAGTTGGGAGATGCAGTTCGAATGCTGGAAACTTATCCAGATGTATTTGCACAACTGATTGGTCCTATGATTTCTTTGGAACAAGTTCCCAAGATCTATGAACAAATCTCGTCGGGCCATGCAGATGACATAAAGACACTGATCAAAATCGATAACGAATAAATTTAGCGACAAATGGACTACTTTCACGAGTCAATGATATGTAAAACTGCTCAGGAGCAGGCGTTATGTGCGTGATAGTGAACATTGAAAATCTTCGAATCATAGCACAAAAGCGCCTTCCCAAAATCTCCTTTGACTACATTGATGGCGGTGCATTTTCTAAAACGACGATGTGGCGCAATCGGACTGACTTCGAGAAGTGTGAGCTAAAGCAAAATGTCTTGCGGACCTCGGAAGACCCAAGCCTTGGAGCAGCTTCCTTGTTGGCGACCACCAGCTGCCGTTCATGTTGGGTCCGGTATGGTTTTAGGACACCATCGCTGTAACTGTGAAATCATGGCTGCCCAAGCGGCAAAGAAGCATGGCATTCCTATGTGTTTGTCGACTTTGTCCATCACTGACTAGGGAAGATGTGAGATGGCTTAGCCAAAAGTGGAAAAGCGGCTCGTGATCAAAGGTATTCTGTCGGCTGAAGATGCCAAGACAGCCCAAGACAGCGGAGCCGATGCCGTCGTCATTTCCAACCAAGGTGGTCGGTAATTGGATTTTGCTTCTTCAACGATCGGACTACTACCTCAAATTCGCAAAGCGGTAGGCCCAGACTTTTGTGTTATGATAGATGGTGGTTTTCGCCAGGGGAGTGGAATTTTGATTGCTCTCGGGCTTGGGGCTAGTGAAGTATTACTTGGACGTGCCTATGCATTTGGGCTCTCAGCTCAAGGGCAAGAAGGGACCGAGAAAGCCATTTCGATACTTGCTGATGAAATCAAAATTACACTCAAATTAATGAGTTTGAACTCAATCAAAGAGCTGCAGGCGAAGGGCACTGAGTGTGTCTGTCAAACAGCCTAAGCTGACGGTGATGCTCAGCCAGTTGGAGTGAACGTGGCTACCAAACGGTGGTTATCTCCAGCATACCAAAGTTTTGCCCAAGTAACGTTTCCGAGGTCATTTTGGGTTCTTCGTTCGACAACCAAACAAGGCGCGCCGGGCTCAATTCCAAGCATCTCAGCAACCGAATCTGTTGCCAGTGTTGCAAGAATTTGATGTTCTGCCGAGTTCCATGGGACAGTTCTCACAAGCCAAGTGCCTGGTGCTTCTGTATCGAAGGATACGTCCTCAATTTCAGGAACAGATCCGATATTTATGATCCGTTCTTCAAAGCAAAATGGTGCTCCGTTCGCGGAGTGGAGACATTCCATCTGGCGAATAGAATTTTTAGACGAATCAACCAATTTGTCAGTATCGGCTGGTTCACTTGGTCTCACGGTATCGAGAAGCAGGCTATATGAATATTCTTTTCCTGAGTCCTCAACTTCTTTGCGAATGTTTGTAATCTCCATCGCGGCAGACAGCGACTGCGGGGCTTTCACGTATGTTCCAGATTTACGTGTGCGCTCAAGAAGCCCAGATCGTGCAAGCTGCGTGAGTGCTTTATTCACCGTCATGCGTGAGCAGCCGTAGTCCTTTGCCATGTCCGTTTCGAATGGAATGCGGAAACCGGGAGGCCATGTCCCAGACACAATTTTCTCTCGAACGTCATTTAAAATACGCTCATGAAGAGAAAATGTAGCAGGTTTCTTATCGTCGGTGCGGGTTTCGATTTTTATATCCATCTTATAAGTATATACATATATCTATCTCGGCGATACTTGGATTGCCGACGCGTGTGCGGAAAGTTATCTGTCGATGATAGAGCAGTTTTTTAGCCGTGACACAATCACAGCAACACGCTGGAAAAACGGTGGTGGTGTCACGCGTGAAGTTGCCAAATCACCCTCTCAGGCACCATTTTGGCGTGTCAGCATCGCCAATGTTGATCAAGAGGGGCCTTTCTCATCGTTTGTAGACCTCGATCGTATACTGACGGTTATCGAAGGCAAAGGGATGGTTCTTGGACATAAGAACGGGGATCTGGTAGCCGATCTTCATATTCCAGTGCACTTTTCTGGATCAGATGCGATCGATGGGTTTTTGCCCAATGGGCCAATTCAGGACTTCAATTTAATTTTTGATGGGTCAAAACTTGATGCCGATGTATCTGTTATTGATACTGCCGTACTCTACACCAGACCGTCTTCGACTTTGGTCATGACGCTTGTCTATTGTCTGACAGGTGCATTCAAGTTGCTTGGATCTAAGACCTTATTGCGGCATGATGGTGTGATGAACCCAGGAGGAAAGCTAACTGCTGTTGGTCACACTTCGACAGCTTTGGTCATTCAAATCAGCTCTAAGAGATGAGCTTCGAAAGTTCGACCATAGTGGATTTGTAATGGCGCATGATTTGAGCACGATGAATATGCTCGCTATCTTGAACCATGTGCCGTCCGGCGCACCAGACATCTGTCACAGAAGAGTCATCTGCTGCAAAGCATAAACCATCGAAGAGCTGATCTGATGAAAGTCCGCACAGAAATTGATGTCCGCTGTTGATCGCAACGAGATCTGCAAGGTTCCCAACAGCGATTTTACCTGCTTTTCTATTAAGAGCCTGTGCTCCACCTTGGGCAGCACCTAGGTACAAAGCCTTTCCTACTGAGCCTTCACCCTGCACCATCACATTCCGGCGCAAGTCTCTGAGGCGTTGAGAGTATTCAAGTGTTCTAAACTCTTCCGTGAGGGATATCCGTACATTGGAGTCTGAGCCTAAACCAAAACGACCACCTGCATTTAAGTAAGCAGGGCCATTGAACGGTCCATCACCAAGATTGGCCTCAGTTATTGGGCAAAGACCGGCTACTGCTCCTGATGCTGCTAGATCAAGGGTCTCTTTGTTAGTCATATGTGTCGCGTGTATGAGGCACCATTTTTGATCCACGTCCATGTTTTCCAGCAACCATTCAACAGGACGGGCACCGAGCCAAGCTTGGACGTCTTGAACTTCTTTGGGTTGCTCTGCGATATGGATATGTATTGGTCCATCAGGAAATGATGCGATTACAGTCGTCAGCTCGTCGGGTGCAGTCGCGCGCAATGAATGCGGTGCTATTCCTATTTGTGTGTCATTATTGGAGGAAGTTAGGGAGTTTTTTGCCGATCTCACCAAGGCTTCAAACTCTTCCAAGTTGTGACCAAACCTAAGCTGACCTCCACTTAAGGCAGCTTTTTCTACTCCACCGTAAGAATAAAGAACGGGGAGATGGGTTAGCCCTATACCTGAAAGATTTGCTGCGGAAAAAATTCTATTGGTCAACTCAGCTGGATCATCATACCTGCTACCACCAGCTTGGCGATGAACATAATGAAACTCACCTACCGAAGCATACCCTGCCTCCTGCATTTCCATGAAGACTAAAGCTGCAATAGCTTCGATGTGCTCTGGCGTGAGATGCTCGAGGAATTGATACATTAGGGTACGCCACGTCCAGAAGCTGTCCCGGCCAGCTGTGCGATACTCGGTCATTCCGGCCATCGCGCGTTGAAAGCTGTGGCTGTGCAAGTTCGCTAGAGCTGGCATGAGTGTGTCAACAGTGATGTCTCCTGACTTTTTGGCTACCTGAGTTTCAACAGCGGTGATTTCGCCGTTTTTGATCGAGATTGTGACGTTGTTTTTCCAACCATCTTCTAGCCATGCTTGCGCTGAGAAAATCCGCATAATGTCACCTTTATGTATAGACATATTAATTTATACGTTCTACGAAGGATGCTATCAACCGCAATTTTTGAAAACATGTGACTTAATCTATGCACGTAATAAAATGCCAAGCCGTTGCAACTATGAGTGCCGAAAACACGGCTCCGTATGGGTTGGTGCGCGATGCGGCGATTGTGGTTCAAGAGGGCCGAATCTCGTGGGTTGGTCCTGCGAAGAATTGCCCGCCAATGTTTTCGCAGGCGGCATCCAATGATTTTGGTGATCGTTTAGTTACGCCGTCCTTTGTGGATTGCCACACGCACATCATTTCCGGTGGAAATCGCGCGCAAGAATTTGAAATGCGCCTCAACGGTGCAAGCTACGAAGATGTTGCACGGGCAGGGGGCGGTATAGTCTCCACTGTTTTGGCCACAAGAGAGGCATCACTTGAAGCACTCGTGAGCGACGCCTTACCACGTATTGACGCAATGATTGCTGAGGGAACTAGCCTCGTTGAGGTAAAGTCTGGGTACGGATTGGACGTCGAAACGGAGCTAAAGATGCTTCGCGCTGCTAAACGTCTTGCTGAGTTGCGATCTATACGAATAGTAAGGACCTTCCTCGGCGCACATGCAGTCCCACCTGAATTCGCTAGTGAACCAAATCGGTATATCGATGAGGTTTGTATTCCTGCGCTTCGGGCAGCCCATTCTGAGGGGCTGGTTCATGCAGTTGACGGGTTTTGCGAAGGAATTGCCTTTCAAACCGAACAAATATCTCGGGTGTTTGACGTCGCTGCTGAACTAGGCTTGCCCGTTAAGTTGCACGCAGAACAGCTGTCAAATCTTGGTGGTGCTGAACTTGCAGCGTCATATGGCGCGTTGTCTGCCGACCACATCGAATACTTGGATGAGGCTGGTGTTAAAGCAATGGCCAAAGCAAATACGTCGGCGGTCATTCTGCCTGGCGCGTTTTACACTTTGCGAGAAACCCAAAAACCGCCGATTAATCTCTTGAGAAAACACAGCGTTCCAATGGCGCTTGCGACTGATTGTAATCCCGGATCATCTCCCATCTCGTCACTCTTGTTGTCGATGAACATGGGCTGCACGTTGTTTCGAATGACACCCGAAGAAGTCCTAGCCGGTGTCACCAAGAATGCAGCCGCTGCACTTGGGGTGTCCGATACCGGCGTCATTGAGGCTGGCAAACGCGCTGATCTCAGCATCTGGAATGTTAATGCCCCTGCAGAGCTTTCCTATCGCATTGGCTTCAACCCATTAGAAAAACGAATATTTGGAGGCGGTCTTGTCTGATCTTGTCTTAGTTCCCGGCAATGCAACTTTGGATCAGCTCGCTCTGATTTATTGGGATGGGGTGACTGCATCCCTTGACCCAAACTGTCGCCCTGCGGTTGAAAATGCTGCTGATCGCATCAATGCGGCAGCGAGTGGTGATGTTCCAGTGTATGGGGTGAACACAGGATTTGGCAAACTCGCCAGCATCAAAATTGAAGCGTCAAATGCTGCTACTTTGCAGCGTAATCTGATTTTAAGTCATTGCTGTGGCGTCGGTGAACCTATTTCTAAGGAAATGGTTCGATTGATGATGACTTTGAAGCTTTTATCATTTGGGCGTGGCGCGTCTGGTGTACGTTGGAGCCTTGTTCAACTCATCCAGGACATGTTATCCAAAGGCGTGACACCCGTAATACCGGCTCAAGGTTCCGTCGGCGCGTCCGGAGATTTAGCTCCGCTGGCGCATATGACGGCAGTCGTGATCGGAGAGGGGCAAGCTGAATACCAAGGCGTGGTTCTCCCTGGCGCTGAGACACTCAAAAAGGCAGGACTCTCTCCGATCACGCTTGGACCAAAAGAGGGTTTGGCGTTCATCAACGGCACTCAATTTTCAACGGCGTTTGCCCTTGCTGGTCTATTTGAAGCTTGGCGCGCCGCTCAAAATGCATTGGTTACATCAGCGCTATCTACTGACGCTATCATGGGTTCAACGGCTCCAACGCATCCTGAAATTCATAGCCTTCGGGGGCATCGTGGACAAATCGAAGCCGCCGCAACCATTCGTTCACTTCTGGATGGCTCAATCATACGTGAAAGCCACATCGAAGGGGATACGCGCGTTCAAGATCCGTATTGTATCCGATGCCAACCTCAGGTGACCGGTGCTGCAATGGATGTTTTGCGCCAAGCAGCAACCACATTGGAAATCGAAGCCAACGCAGTCACCGACAACCCATTGGTCTTGACGGAAGCCGGTCTCATCGTTTCCGGCGGCAACTTTCATGCTGAGCCGGTTGGATTCGCTGCTGATATGATTGCCTTGGCGATTTCAGAGATTGGAGCCATCGCGCAGCGCAGAATTGCCTTGATGGTTGACCCAGCTCTTAGTCATGACCTGCCGCCGTTTCTAACGCTTAATCCTGGCCTAAACTCTGGTCTTATGATTGCCGAGGTCACTACAGCCGCGTTGATGAGTGAAAATAAGCATTTGGCTAATCCATGTGTCACCGACAGCACTCCAACGAGTGCCAATCAAGAAGATCATGTATCGATGGCTGCACATGGTGCGCGGCGCTTGCTGCGGATGACTACGAACTTGAACTATATCCTCGGAGTTGAGCTATTGTGCGCGGCTCAGGGCGTTGAATTCCGTCACCCGATGGCGACAAGCAAGCCACTCCAGTCTGTTATGACCAGACTTCGTCAAGATGTAGAGACGATTGGTCAAGATCGCTATTTGGCTCCTGATCTAGAGGTGGCGAAGGCCCTGGTCGCTTCAACAGCGATTATCCTGTCGTCCAACGTTGATTTGCCGAGTTTAGCAGCATGAATCCTGTTCGAATCCAAAAAGGCAGTAACCCGCTCATATTGGGAATACCGCATGGTGGGACGTTTATTCCTCCAGAAATTTTGGGCAGATTAAATGATCGTGGCAAGGGTCTCGATGATACAGATTGGCATATGGCCGAACTATATTCAGGTTTGGTTCCCAACGTGACGACTGTTGAAGCGACATTTCATCGCTATGTGATTGACGCCAACCGCGATCCCGATGGACAATCGCTCTACCCCGGCCAAAACACAACAACGCTCTGTCCTTTGACAGACTTCGACGGTGAACCGATTTGGCAAAAAGGTGAAGAACCAACGGCTGAGCAAATTTCTGATCGACGAAACTGTTTCCACAGACCGTATCATGATGCGCTGCAAGAAGAGATTGAACGGATAAAATCAGATCATGGCTTTGCAATTCTATATGACTGCCATTCAATCCGCTCCACGATCCCATTTTTGTTCGAGGGTCTCTTGCCGGTCTTTAACATCGGAACGAATAGCGGCAGAACTTGTGATCCCCTTATCGAACAATTGGCCGTCGATGAATGTGTATCGGCGGCATCGTTTGATCACGTTGTGAACGGGCGTTTCAAAGGTGGTTGGACAACTCGACATTACGGCAAGCCGAGTGAAAACGTTCATGCGATTCAGATGGAATTGGCCCAGAGGGCGTACATGAATGAGCTGGCACCTTGGGCCTATCGCGAAGACCTTGCAGACCAAGTGCGCCCACATCTTCAGTTTATATTGGCCTCCCTGAACGGGGTAAATCTGGCCGTTGCCTCATAAAGAAGGACAAATAACATGAGCGACCCACGCAAGAATTCACGTGATGTGTATCCGCCGACTGGGACTGAGTTAAATGCTAAGAGCTGGCTAACTGAGGCTCCGATGCGGATGTTGATGAATAATCTTCACCCTGATGTCGCAGAAAACCCGCATGAATTGGTTGTCTATGGCGGTATCGGTCGTGCAGCGCGAACGTGGAAAGATTTCGACCAGATCGTAGCGAGCCTGAAGGAACTAGAAGACGACGAAACGCTTATGGTTCAGTCAGGCAAACCTGTTGGCGTCTTTAAAACTCACAAGGATGCACCGCGTGTCTTGATTGCTAACTCAAACTTGGTATCTCATTGGGCGACATGGGATCATTTTAATGAGTTAGATAAAAAAGGCTTGGCCATGTATGGCCAAATGACTGCTGGGTCGTGGATATACATTGGGGCGCAAGGCATTGTCCAAGGAACTTATGAGACTTTTGTTGAGGCAGGACGCCAACATTACGGTGGAAATCTAACTGGGAAATGGATACTCACCGGTGGTCTTGGCGGAATGGGTGGTGCGCAACCTTTAGCAGCAGTCATGGCTGGCGCATGTTGCCTTGCGGTCGAGTGTGACGAGACACGTGCCGATTTCCGTCTTCGTACTCGATATGTGGATGAGAAGGTGCATACGCTCGATGAGGCCATGGCCCTGATCGACAGGTGGACAAAAGCTGGCGAAGCAAAATCAGTAGCTTTGATAGGTAACGCGGCTGATGTGTTCCCCGAAATCTTCAAGCGGGGCATCCAACCAGACATGGTAACTGACCAAACGAGTGCACATGATCCCTTACACGGGTACTTGCCGCAGGGATGGACCGTAGCTGAATGGCGTCAGAAGCAAGAAACTGATCCAAAAGCAGTTGAAAAAGCAGCACGTGCTTCAATGAAAGTGCAAGTTGCAACGATGCTTGATTTTTGGAATGCAGGTGTTCCAACGCTTGATTACGGCAACAATATTCGTCAGGTCGCTTTGGAAGAGGGCCTCGAGAACGCCTTTGATTTCCCGGGGTTCGTGCCGGCTTATATCCGACCTTTATTCTGTCGCGGGGTAGGGCCGTTCCGTTGGTGCGCGTTGTCTGGAGACCCTGAAGACATCTACAAGACAGATGCGAAGGTGAAGGAACTTATTGATGACGAGCATCTGCACAACTGGTTAGATATGGCTCGTGAACGGATCGAGTTCCAAGGTCTTCCAGCGCGTATTTGCTGGGTTGGTCTTGGTATCCGCCATAAGCTTGGTCTCGCCTTCAATGAAATGGTGCGAAGTGGCGAACTTTCGGCTCCAATCGTGATTGGACGGGATCATCTCGATTCAGGGTCCGTTGCTTCACCAAATCGCGAAACTGAAGCAATGAAAGACGGCTCGGATGCAGTTTCCGATTGGCCTTTGTTAAACGCGCTGCTGAACACTGCAAGTGGAGCAACTTGGATTTCCATTCATCACGGTGGTGGCGTCGGAATGGGTTTCTCCCAACACTCTGGAATGGTCATTTGCTGTGATGGCACCCAAGATGCAGGTCGCCGGATTGAGCGCGTTCTTTGGAACGATCCAGCTACGGGTGTCATGCGGCACGCGGATGCCGGTTACGAAACCGCAGTTGAATGCGCAAAAGAGCATGGGCTGAAATTGCCGAGTATTCTTGGAAACTGATCACAGAATAACTGAAGTCTGCCTTCTAAGAACGCTCTCGTGTATGAATGGCTAGGCGGGGCTTTTGGAGAAAAGGGCGAGACATTCCAATGGCCCCATC
>Ga0066605_10000979_pt1 | contig 19025 bp, 16 predicted proteins | sample SaaInlLV_DNA_10m_FD_60385 | JGI IMG/M metagenome (GOLD analysis project Ga0066605, IMG submission 60385) | Marine microbial communities from expanding oxygen minimum zones in the Saanich Inlet - SI075_LV_DNA_10m | ecosystem: Environmental > Aquatic > Marine > Unclassified | place: British... | reverse complement strand
TTTTTTTGGTTATGATTTTCCATTACTGTGAGTAGTGATGGCGAAGCCGTATCATAGAGCAACATAAATAGCTTTTTTAAAAGCTATAAAAATAAAAAAATAACTAAATTGACTACCGGTGGTAGTCGAGAAAAAAATAAATTATGAAAGTAGGAATTACCTTTTCAACCTTTGATCTTTTTCATGCGGGGCATGTAAAGATGTTGGAAGAAGCAAAGCGACAGTGTGATTATTTAATCGTAGGCCTGCAGTTAGACCCTTCGATTGATCGCCCTGAGAAAAATGAACCTTCTCAGTCTATAATAGAGCGTTATATTCAGCTTAAAGGATCTAAGCATGTAGATGAGATTGTACCGTACGTATCAGAACAAGATTTAGAGGATATACTGCGTTCTTTTAAATTGGATGTTAGAATCATAGGCGATGAGTACAAGGAAAAGAACTATACAGGAAGAATCTATTGTAAAGAAAAGGGAATCGAGATCTATTACAACGCTAGAGATCATAGGTTCTCTTCGAGTGGACTTAGAAAGCAAGTGAAATCAGCAAGATAAATAGTAAAATCATACAGTTGACAAAATATTTTCAACTGTATGATTTTAATATTTTTAATTCACAAAGATTTAGAAAAAAAATAAATATTAATAATTACAATTATGCAAAGTAAAGTTTTACAAGAAACCGGAACAAAAGGAGAAATAAGTGATTTAATTGATTTAAGTCTAACCAACCCAATAGATATTCCATTAGGAAGTTTTATTTTAAACTTATTCCTAACAGTTACATTAACCTTAGCGATTTCCTTTTTATATGCTAGATATGGTAATTCACTTTCTAATAGAAAAAGTTTTGGTAATAATTACCCATTAATTGGTATTGCAACTTTTTTAATTATTACCATAATAAAATCATCATTGGCACTATCTTTAGGTTTAGTAGGTGCTCTGTCTATTGTTCGTTTTAGGTCTGCAATTAAAGAACCAGAAGAATTGTCATATATATTTTTCACAATTGCAATAGCACTTGGTTTAGGCGCAAATCAAATATATATTACTGTTATTGGTTTTTTAGTTTTTTCGGGTTTTATTATTGTTAAAAAAATAAGAGGGAAAAAAGAAAAATATGATTTAGTAAAGTTTATTATTATTGAATCAAAAGAAGATGTTGATGTGGTTGTAAATATTTTGAAACCAAATGCAGAATCATTATCATTAAAAAGATTAGAATCAAATAATGGGATTAATGAATATATTTTTAATGCAGAAATAAAATCTTTCGAATCCTTAATTCAAATTAAAGAAAAAATATTAAGTAAAGATAATGATGCTAAATTTATATTGATGGACCAGGCAGGTTTAAATAATTTATGATGGTAATCAAAAATAATAACAATAATAAGTTTCATATAAAAAATATAAAGTATTCTTTATTATATTTTTTCTTAGGGGGTCTATTTTTTATAATTGGATTTTTATCATTTGTGTTTTTTTATCAAAAAGGATTAATTTCTAAATGGTACAATATATTTTTTTAAATTTTTATTATGAACATAATACATAATAAATTAAAATTCAAAAGACCTAGGCGACTGATATTATTATTTGTAATAGCCTCTTTTTTATCAGGAATTCTAAGTGCTGTTTTTCTATATAAAAGTGCTAAAATGATACCTATTAAATTGAATTTTGAATACATAAAAAAAACAGGTCCTAGATTTATTAGCAATTATTTTAATTCCAATATAGATAGTTTAGAAACAATTTTTTTAGATATTAAATATAAGGAATGGAGAAAATTAGTTAATCAAAGAAATGAAGTTTGGAATTATAAGACAATGTTAAAGTATTTTCCATATCAATGGATGGACTCTATTAATAAAATTGAAATAAAAGGTAAAATTAGAACAAAAGATGAAATTATAAAAGTTAAACTAAAATTAGCAGGTGCAAATTCTGATCACTACGGAGATACTAAAAAATGGTCGTATAGATTATCTGTGAAAGGAGATAATGTAATTGATAGGCAAAAGAAGTTTAACCTTTTAATTCCTCCTTCAAGGAATTATGTTAATGAATATATTTCTCAACTTTATTTAGATAAACTCGATATGATTAGTTTAAGGATTAAGCCCGTTAAATTGGTTCTTAATGGAGAAAATATGGGAGTCTACCTAAAAGAAGAATTTTATGACAAGAGGCTAATAGAATATAATAATTATAGAGAGTCTGCAATTATACGTTTAATAGATTTTAAAGTAAATATTAATGACAATCAATATTTAAAATATAAAACTATAATTGATTTATTTAACATAAAATTAGATTTATATAAAAATAAAAAAATAGGAATTGACAAATTATTTAATTTGGATAAAATGGCAGATAGACTAGGAATTAGTATCTTATTTGGAGATACTCATTCTTTGTTAACACTCAATCAACGTTATTATTTAAATCCTTTTACTTTAAAGCTTGAGCCATTAGGTAGGGAGTGGCATCATACAATATACAATACTAAAAATGATGTGTTTAAAAATATCACTGTAATTAAAGAGATGGTTACTTATAAAGAATTATTTAAAAACCATTATTTTTTAAACAAAATTAATAGTAGTATTAATAATATTAGCTCTAATTCTTTTATAAATAGTGTTACTCAAAAACATAAGATTGATAATATGAAAAAAATATTTCATTCTGAGTATCCTTTTTTTGATAGCTGTGAAGTACTTCTGAATCAGAATGCCAAACTATTAAGAGATAAACAAAATTGGGTAGAAACAAATCAAAAAACTTTTGTAGATTATTCCATACTCGATAAAATTAGAGAATATGCGAAAATTAATAATGATACAATATTAATTGATAAATCAATATCTATATCAAGTAAACTACATATTCCAAAGGGTTATAAGGTTATCATTAAGCCAGGTGTTCAAATATTATTAAAAGAAGAAGGACAAATATTATCAGAGTCTGAATTTCTTGCAGTCGGAAAAAAAAATGATTCAATAAAATTTATTTCAAATAATAAAAATAATAAAGGAATTTTATTTTTAAACACAAAAAAATCTATTTTTGATTACGTGAAATTTAAAGGGATAAATAATTATAGTGATAAATTTAGAACTTTGCCAGGCTCTATTTCTTTCTACGAATCGCCAGTTTTAATTAATCATTCAACTTTAGATACCAGTTATGGAGGGGATGATTTATTAAATATTATTAGAACAGATTTTGAAATTTTAAACTCAGAGTTTTTAAACTCTAAAGCAGATGCTTTAGATTCAGATTTTTCCATAGGAATTATAAAAAATACATTATTTAAAAATATTGGGAATGATGCTATCGATATATCTGGTTCTAACCTTAATATTACTAACCTTAATATATTTGAAGTAAATGATAAGGCTATTAGTGCCGGAGAAGACTCTCACGTATTTGGGAATAATATAAAAATATATAAAAGTAGTTTAGCTCTAACCAGTAAAGATTTATCAACTATAAATTTAAAGGATGTTCTTATAGATAGTTGCGATGCTGTCTTTACCGTTTTTCAGAAGAAACCTGAATATGGACCAGCCTCAATGAGTTGTCAAAATGTGATTTATAAGAATTATAAAGAAGAGTATTTAGTCCAAAAAAACAATTACCTTAATATTAATTCGAAAGAAGTAAAGACAAAAATAAAAGATGTAGAATCTAAATTATACGGAGCGTTATATGGAAAAAGTAGCAAATAATACATATCGATTTGAAAGAAAAATAATTATTGATTCTCATAGATATAAAGATTTGATTTTTATGTTTAAAGTAAATGGTTTTTCTGAATTATTCCCAGAGAGACAAATATGTAATATTTATTTGGATGATATGAATAATCACTCCTTTTTAGACAATGTAAATGGAAATTATAAAAGATTAAAACATAGAATTAGATGGTATGGAGACTTGTTTGGTTTAGTCAAGCAAATAACCTTAGAACAGAAAATAAAAATAGGTAATGTTGGAGAAAAAAATAATTTTAAAATTCAAAAAGAATTTGAATTTTCGAGACACTGCACTTATGGGCAATTAACAAGATTAGTAAGGAGCTTATTAATAAATATAAAAGATAAAGTATTAGTAGATTTATTATATCCAGCATCTATAAATACTTACACTAGAAGTTATTATAGTGATATTTCAAAGAAATTTAGAATAACTTTTGATAAAAATGTGAAATATTATTCTTTTCAAAACAAAATAAAATTAGAAAAAATTGACAAAAGGATTATTATAGAAATTAAATATGATAATGAAAATGATCTTCATGCAAGTGAAATATTAAAATTTATCAATTTTAGATTGGGTAAAAATTCCAAATATGTTAATGGTGCAGTAAGTGTCAGACTTTAATTAATTTTATTTTGAAAAGAATAAGGTTTAAAAAATATTTTATAAATAATGTATTTAATTTAAATAAATGAAGATTAAAAATTTAATAATTTTTGGAACTAGACCAGAGGCAATTAAAATGGCTCCTTTAGTAAAAAAATTTCTAGAAAATGAAAAATTTGACACTAAAGTATGTGTTACGGGGCAACATAGAGAGATGTTAGATCAGGTTTTGAGTTTTTTTGAAATTATACCAGATTTTGATTTGAGTTTAATGAAACCAAATCAAAACCTATATAATCTTACAGGGGAAGTGATAGTCGGATTGAAACCAATATTAGAATCATTTAATCCAGATTATGTTTTCGTTCATGGAGATACTACAACGACGATGGCTGCCAGTCTTGCAGGATTTTATTCAGGAGCAAAAGTTTGTCATGTAGAAGCAGGTTTAAGAACAAATAATTTACTGTCTCCATTTCCTGAAGAAATGAACAGGCAAGTTGCAGGTAGACTTGCATCGTATCATTTTGCACCGACCATAAAATCTAAAGAAAACCTTTTAAAGGAAAATGTGATAGAAAAGAATATTATAGTAACTGGGAATACTGTAATAGATGCTTTGATAGATAGCTCAAATAGAGTTAAAGATTTAGATAATGAAGCTGTTCAAAAATTAAAAAATAAATTAGATTTTAACAATAGAATTATATTAGTTACTGGTCATAGAAGAGAAAACCACGGCCAAGGATTTATAAATATATGTAATGCTTTAAAGGAAATTGCAAAAAATAATCCAAATGTGGAGATTGTCTACCCTGTTCATTTGAATCCAAATGTTTTAAAGCCAGTCAATGAACTTTTAGGACGAGTTAAAAATATTCATTTAATAAAACCTTTGTCTTATCCATCTTTTGTTTGGTTAATGAATCAATCCTATTTAATTATTACAGATAGTGGAGGAGTGCAGGAAGAAGCACCGAGTTTAGGTAAACCGGTTTTAGTAATGAGGGATACAACAGAAAGGCCAGAAGCTGTTGAAGCTGGAACTGTTATTTTGGTTGGAACAGACACTGATAGAATAATAAAAGAAGCACAAGAACTAATAGTAAATTCAGAGAAGTACAAGTCAATGAGTTCTTTACATAATCCCTATGGAGATGGTAAAGCCTGTGAAAGAATAATTGAATTTATTTTAAATTTATATTAATGAATAAAATAAAAGTAGTAACCATAGGTCTAGGGTATATTGGTTTACCTACATCTGCGCTAATAGCTCAAAACGGAATAAAAGTCCATGGAGTAGATATTAATCAAAAGGTAGTTGATACTATAAATCAAGGAAAGATTCATATTGTTGAACCAAGTTTAGATACTGCTGTATATGAGGCGGTAAAAAATGGGTTTTTAAGAGCTGACATTAAACCTGTTGTAGCAGATACTTATTTAATAGTTGTTCCAACACCTTTTAAAGGAAATCATGAACCAGATATTTCTTATGTAGAGTCAGCTACAAGAAATATTATTCCATTTTTAAAAGAAGAAGATTTATATATTATAGAGTCAACCTCTCCAATCGGAACTACTGAGAAAATGGAGCAGCTTATTTATGATCTAAGACCAGAATTAAAAGATAAAATTAATATTGCATATTGTCCAGAGAGAGTTCTACCTGGTAATGTAATGTTTGAGTTAGTTAATAACGATAGAGTTATCGGTGGCATCGATAATAAATCTACCCAAATAGCAATGAAATTCTACAAGCAATTTGTAAAAGGAGATTTACACGCTACAAATGCAAGAACTGCAGAAATGTGTAAATTAACTGAGAATTCATCTAGAGATGTTCAAATAGCTTTTGCAAATGAGCTTTCTTTAATTTGTGACAAAGCAAAAATTAATGTTTGGGACTTAATTACTTTAGCTAATAAGCACCCTAGAGTTAATATCTTACAACCAGGTTGTGGTGTTGGAGGACACTGTATAGCTGTTGATCCTTATTTTATTGTATCGGATTATCCTTTAGAATCTAAAATTATTGGGACAGCTCGTGAAGTCAATAATTATAAATCATTCTGGTGTTCAGAAAAAATCCAAAATAAAAAATTGAAATTTGAACTGGATTATGGAAGAAAACCGAGTATTGCTCTTATGGGATTAGCATTTAAACCTAATATTGATGATTTAAGGGAATCTCCAGCTAAATATATTGTGAATAAAGTATTACAAAATGATAATAATGGAGAATATTTTATTGTTGAACCAAATATTAATACACACAATGTTTTTAAATTAACGGATTATAGAGAAGCTGCTGACAAAGCTGATATTATTGTATTTTTAGTTGCCCATAAAGAGTTTGAAAAAATAATAAGATCAAAAACTAAAGTTTATTTAGATTTTTGTGGAATAAAAAAATAATTAATGAGTAAAAAAATAAAAAGTATTTGTTGTATTGGCGCCGGATATGTTGGTGGCCCAACAATGTCTGTAATCGCAGATAAATGTCCAGGCATAAGAGTAGATGTAGTTGATTTAAATCAAAAAAGAATAAATGATTGGAATGATGAAAATCTAGATAATTTACCAATTTATGAGCCTGGTTTAGATTTGGTAGTAGGAAGAGCTCGTAATAGAAATTTATTTTTTTCTACTAGTATAAACAAAGCAATAGAAAGGGCAGATATGATTTTTATATCAGTTAACACCCCTACTAAATCTTATGGTAAAGGTAAAGGTATGGCATCAGATTTAAAATATGTTGAGCTTTGTGCAAGACAAATTGCAAAGATTGCGAAAACCGATAAAATAATTGTTGAAAAATCAACACTACCGGTTAGAACAGCACAAACAATAAAAACAATATTAGAAAACACGGGTAATGGTGTTAATTTTCAAATATTGTCTAATCCAGAATTTTTAGCAGAGGGCACGGCAATAAATGATTTAATAAATCCAGACAGAATTTTAATTGGAGGAATGCAAACAAAAGAAGGATTAGAAGCAATAAATTCTCTTGTAGAAATTTATACTAATTGGATTCCAAAAAATCGTATTTTAACTACAAATCTTTGGTCTTCAGAACTATCTAAATTAACGGCTAATGCCTTTTTAGCTCAAAGAGTGTCTTCAATTAATTCTATTTCAGAGCTTTGTGAGGTTACAGAAGCAAATGTTATAGAGGTTTCTAAAGCAATAGGAATGGATAATAGGATAGGATCTAAATTTTTAGAATCATCAGTTGGTTTTGGAGGTTCCTGTTTTCAAAAAGATATATTAAATTTAGTTTATATAGCTAAATCTTACGGTTTGGAAAACGTTGCAAATTATTGGGAGCAAGTTGTTATTATGAATGATCATCAGAAGAAACGTTTTTCGGATAAAATAGTAGAGACACTTTTTAATACAGTTTCTGAAAAAAAAATTACCTTATTAGGTTGGGCTTTTAAAAAGAATACTAACGACACCAGGGAGTCTGCTTCAATTTATGTTGCTGAACATTTATTGCAAGAAAATGCAAATATTCATATTTTTGACCCCAAAGTAAAAGAGAGTCAAATGCTTTCAGATTTAGATTATTTAGAGCCTAGAGATTGTAATAATCATAGGAAGCTTATTCAAGTTCATAATAATCCATATGAAGCTATAAGTGGTGCACACGCGGTTGCTGTTTTAACAGGCTGGGAAGAGTTTAAGGATTATAATTGGAAGAAAATATATTCTTTAATGAAGAAACCCGCATTTATTTTTGATGGAAGGAATATATTAGATAAAGAAAAATTAGAAGAGATAGGTTTTGTTTTTTATTCAATAGGTAAATAATTATGAAAAAAATATTAGTTACAGGGGGTGCAGGATTTGTAGGATCTCATTTATGTGAAAGATTATTAAAAGAAGGAAATGAAGTTTTATGTCTGGATAACTATTTTACAGGAAGTAAACAAAATATCATTCATCTATTAGATAACCCTCTTTTTGAGATGATAAGGCATGATATTACAGAATCTTTTTTTGCAGAAGTAGACGAAATATATAATCTCGCCTGTCCTGCTTCTCCACCACATTATCAATACAACCCGATTAAAACTATTAAAACCTCTGTAGTTGGAGCAATTAATATGCTTGGTTTAGCAAAAAGAGTTAATGCTAAAATATTACAAGCATCTACAAGTGAAGTATATGGTGATCCAAAAGTACATCCACAAAGTGAAAGTTATTGGGGGAATGTAAATCCAATTGGTTTAAGATCTTGTTATGACGAAGGTAAAAGATGTGCTGAATCTTTATTCGTAAATTATTACACCCAAAATAATGTAAAAATTAAGATTATTAGAATATTTAACACTTATGGTACAAGAATGAATCCTTACGATGGTAGAGTTATTTCTAATTTCATTGTTCAAGCTTTAAAAGGTGAAGACATAACGATTTATGGTAATGGAAAACAAACACGAAGCTTTCAGTATATTGATGATTTAGTTGATGGAATGATTAGAATGATGGCAACAGATGATTCTTTTATAGGACCAGTTAATATTGGAAACCCAAATGAGTTTACGATGTTGAATTTGGCTGAAAAAGTTTTAGAATTAACAAAATCAAAGTCAAAAATAGTACACGAACCCCTCCCTCAAGACGATCCTTTACAAAGAAAGCCAGATATTTCCTTAGCATATGATAAATTAAGTGGCTGGAAGCCAATAATAAACTTAGATGAAGGATTAACTAAAACTATAAAATATTTTAAAGAGATAATTACTCAAAATTAATTATACTTTTTATTATGCTAAATTACAAATAAGTTAATTGATAATAATGAATACATCTAAATCCTTGTTATGGGATTTTGGAGGTAAAATAGTAAATCAAATTATTACTTTTTCACTTTCTATTATTCTTGCAAGATTATTAATGCCCTCTGACTTTGCTCTTATTGGAATTATTGTTGCTATTATAAGTGTTTCAAACGTATTTATAGATATTGGACTTGGAAATGCTTTAATTCAAGCAAAAAAGATAGAAGAAGTTCACTTAAGTTCTGTTTTTTGGATAAACTTTATTGTTTCAATAATTCTATGTTGCTTATTATATTCTTTTTCGGGAAAAATTTCTAGTTATTATGGTTATTTAGAATTGGAGGACCTAATTAAGGTAATGTCATTTACTTTTTTAGTGTTAGGGATTAGTGGTATTTACCGAAACATTCTTAGGAGAAATATTGAATTTAATATTCTCGCCAAAGTAAATATATTAAGCAGTGTGTTGTCGAGTATAATTGCAATATATTTTGCTTACAATAATTATGGTGTTTGGGCTTTGGTTATTCAAACCTATGTTTATAATATTGTTGGGTTAGTTATTCTAATCTTTAAAACAAAATGGTACCCTAAACTAGTTTTTAAATATAAAGAAATTAAAGATTTATTGAATTTTGGTAAGAAAATTTTTCTCATTGGACTGATAGATTCAATTTATCAAAAATTAGATATTTTTGTAATCGGAAAGATTTATTCAGCTTCTGCACTTGGCTTCTATAGTAGAGGTAAATCTTTAAATCAACTTATTGGTAATTTTTCATCAAATAGTCTATCTACTGTTTTATTTTCTGTTCTAAGTAAAAGTCAGAATAATATAGATAAAAGTAGAGCTATTATTTTAACTTTTTTCAATATAACATCGTATATTTCTCTTTTTATTGGGGGTCTATTGTATTTAATATCGAGTGATTTAATCGTATTTATGTTCACTGATAAATGGTTAGAAACTGTTCCTTTATTTAAAATAATGGTACTTACAACATTTTATTTACCATTGACAGCAATAATGAACTCAGCAATCAAAGGCTTGGGCAAAAGTGAGTTATTGCTTAAGTTAGAAATATTTAACAAATGCTTAGTAATTCCTGTTTATGTTTTAGGGTATAAATTCGGATTAACATATTTTCTATATGGATTTTTAATTCATCAGATACTCGCAATTTTGACTACTATTTTTATAATGGATAGATTAAAAATATGGAATTTTAAATATCAAGTAGTAATTATTTTAAAGCATATATTAATAAGTTTAATTTCTGTTTTTGGAGTATTACTTATTCAGCAAAATTTTGAATTTACTAATTTTGGTAATATTATTTTTCTTGGAACATTATTTTCGATATTATTTGTCGTCATTTCACTTCTGCTAAAGGAAGAGGAAATCAAAAACCTGTATAATAGAATAACTAAGATTATAAAAAAATGAAAAGTATAATTATTTTTTCAGGGCATTATAATGTTAAGGTTAATGGATCAACAAAGGAAGTTGACGAGAATTTAGTTAAGTATATAGATTTGAAAAAACACCAGGTTGTTTGGATTGGAGTTGGTGTAAATAAGGAAATAGATACTAATTTAACTAATAGAATTATTGATATTAACGATGAATATAAAATACTTAAGCTTTTTGTTAAGTTTCTTAACATGATGAAAAGAATTAATTTATTATCTAATTCTAGTGTTCAGTATTTACTATTTGTCTTATATGATTATTTTTTATTAAAATGTGTTTATAAGAATAAAATAAATATTAAGGATTCCATATTGATTGCTAGAAACGCTTCTGCTACTCGGTTCATTTCGAAATTAAAAGGAAAAGGTTTAAAGACAATAATCCATGCTCAATGGTTACATCCGAAGTTTCAAAAGAAGAATGTTGAGAAAGCATATTCAAATCTCGGAATTAGTTTTAATCAGAAAAGTTTTAAATTGTTAAAAAGACAAACTTTAGATTTCATATTAGCAGATAAAATTTGGACTTTTTCAAAATTTGGTGCAAACACATTTATTAGAAAGGGTGTTCCTAAAGAAAAGATTATGATTCATAAATTAGGTGCCGATAAAAATAAATTTAATTATCTTAAAAATAGATTAAATGAGATAGTAGAGTTGAAAAGCTTTAAAATATTATTTGTGGGTAATATTAGTCCAGAAAAAGGGGTAGACTTCTTTTTAGAATATTTGATGAAATCAAAATTGGAAGGCTTAAAAGTGACATTTTTAGGAAATGTTGAGAAGAATTTTAATAATTACTTTTTTAAAAATATTAATAAATTATTAGATAAGGGTATTCATTGCGAAGTTAAATCAGGAGATTCTAGCCATGAATATTTAAATGCAGATTTATTAATTTTGCCGAGTATTCATGATTCTTTTGGATTAGTCGTACCTGAAGCTTTAATGTCTGGTTTACCAGTTTTGGTTTCATCTAATTCAGGTGCCTCTGAGTTAATAAAAAATAATTATCAAGGTCAAATATTTTCAAGTAATAACATGGAAGATTTTTCCTGTAAACTTGAAAATCTCATAAAAAATAAATTTTTTTTTAGAGAGAATAAAAAATCTCTTTCTCAAAAATCTCAAGTATTTGATTGGGAAAGCGTTTATAATGATTTTAGTAAAAAAATCTTAAATGAATTATTTTAATAGAATTGAAGAGGACTTAAATTTAGTTATAGCTTTAGCGAGTGAAAAGTACAAACAAGAAATACAATCTATTTTTTTAGAGGGATCATACGGTCGAGGAGAGGGGGCTTTTTTATTGAAAGATAAGATATACTACCCGATTAATGATTATGATATTCTGATAGTCACAAAAAAAAGTTGGGATAACCAGATGTATTTAGATTTTAAGAAATTAGTTAAGAAGATGAAGGTACCTAGATTAGATATTTCAATTTTGGCTTTTGATAAACTAAAAAAAAAGAAGTATACTTTAGCTAGATATGATTTAATAATGAATTCGAAAATAATTTATGGGGATAAAAATTTTTTGGATGTAGTAGTTAAATTTGATCAAAGTAAAATACCATTCAGAGAAAAGGAACAGCTTTTTTTTTCAAGACTAATAGGTTTATTACTTTTTAAATATAACAGAAGTTTAGATAAACATTACAATTTACAACAATTGTCAAAATCTGTAGTTAGTGCATATGAATCTAACCTATTACAAAATAATATATATTCCTCATCTTATAAATCAAATAGAGACAATATAGATAATATTAATTTTATATCGATAGGTGATAAAGATTTACTTAAACAGGCTTATTGCATAAAATTAGAACCCTCTTTAATAGATTTTGAAAAAATTAATGAGGATATTTTTTTTGATAAAAGCTCTATTTTTGTGAGAGAACAATTTTATAAATTATTAAAAGAACACAACAGAATATTTGAGAGTGTTTTTTGGTATAATTTATATTTCTGGATACGGCCAAGAAGGATTATCCAAATTTTAATTTCTTTCATTACTGACAAGAAATATATAAAAGATTTGATGCTAATATCAGTTCAATTAAAAATATTTCTTAATCAATTTGAATTAGAGGAGAAGGAGTTTCGAAGTGTCAAAAAAGGTTTAGAAATCATTACAAGGCAAAAATTTGAGAATATGGAAGAATTAATTAAATATGTTATAAAAACCAGAATGGGATGGGTATAAGTATAGTAATCTGTACGTTTAATAGCAGTGAATCACTAGAGCGATGTTTAAATTCTTTAATTCGTGTTAAGGATATGGGTATTGATTATGAGATTGTAATTATTGATAATAATAGTAATGACAATACTAAAGACTTAGTTGAACAATTCAGAAAGTTAAATGATCGCATAATTTATAATTTTTTTCCAATTCAAGGCTTGGCTAAAGCAAGAAATTACGGCATTAAGATGTCAAAAAAAGAATATATTTTGTTTACCGATGATGATATCACTTTCGATAAAAATTTTTTAATTGGATATAAAGATATAATCGAGGCTAGCAAGCCTGGCCTAGCAGGTGGAAGAATTCTTCTAAAATACGCTACTGAAAGGCCAAAATGGTTGAATGATAAAATTGATTACGTTTATGGATGGTTGGATTACGGTACAGATAACAAAATATACCCAGAAGGCTCTTATCCATTAGGTCCCTCATTTTTAGTAAAAAGATCACTACTATCAATATATGGAGAGTTTGATGAAAATTTAGGATTAAAAGGAAATGAACAAACTGTTTCAAGGGGAGAGGAAACAGAATTAGCAATCAGATTTAAAAATAAAGGTATATTGATGCATTATTGTGGTTCGTCATTAGTTTATCATAATGTAAATACCAAAAGATTAAAAAGAGAATGGTTTATAAGTAGATTTGTAGACGCAGGTAAATTATTTACTGGTTTAAACTCTAGAAATTACTTATACTTTTATCTGAAATACCTAATTTCTGTAATAGGAAAAACTATTTACCACAAAAAATCTTCTTCTTATTTTTATTATAGTTGTAAAAATCATTATTTTAAAAATATCTTAAAAATTAAATAAAGATGAGTAAAGCGTTAATTATTCTTTTAGATGGGTTTAATCCACAGGACATAAATAAAACAAATACACCATATCTAAATTCTTTTAGAATGGAACATAATTCTAGTATTTTGATGAAATCTTCACCATTTTGCGAAAGAAGTGAGTTTTATTCTGGTGCGGATTCAAATATAACCAACAATTTTTTTGCTTTTGATTTTTCTCCTCTAACTTCTAATTATAAAGATATCGAAAAGCGTAATTATTTTTTATTTTATAAGGTTATAGACGTATTGATTGATAAATTGGCTCGATTTAATTTTATGCTTGATTTTTTGAATAAGGTTAAAAGAAGATTTCGAAGTTATTTTTTAATTAGGACTATTAAAGAAAAAGGTGTTTATTATTCAATCAATCAAATTCCATATAAGTTTTTATCTCAATTTTCTTTAACTGAAGATTCCTCTCACCCTAAAAAAAAATTTTCGGAATTTAAAAAAGCATTTTATAATCAAACTTACATAAAAGATAAGAAAATTTTAAATTTGTTTGATGATTTATGCGTTTATAAAGGAAAGCTTGATTATTATGAACGGTTAGAGATTTTAAAAAGTGAGTTATCGGATAATGTTAATGATATTTTCATGATAGCTAACTCAGAATTAGATTTTTACATGCATAATAATGGTATAAAAAAGGATAGTTCTTTTGTCCGAAAAATACGTGATATTGATACTACTGTTGAACAATTATCTTTATCGTTTTTGAAATCCAATCCAGATGGGAAATTATTCTTTTTTAGTCCTCATGGTATGCTGAATGTTCAAAAAAAAATAGATGTAGAAAAAGTAATTCAAAAAAACATTAGTAAATCGAAAAATTCATATTTTATTGATTCCACTGCATTTAGAGTTTGGGGAGATGGTTTGAATGAAATTTGGGATTCTTTAAATCAAGATCAGATGCTAGTTAATAATGGAAGGTTTGTTTGGAGTTCGGATTTTTATACAATTCATAAAAAACAGAAACATATTATTTGGTTTGCAAATACTGGAATTATCTGTTTTCCAGATTTTTTCAGAAGAACTCTTGCTCCTAAAGGGATGCATGGTTATACTGACTTAAGAGTACAAGATGGCTTTATAATCACAAATGGATGTTTAGAAAAAGAGGAGTTCATGATTAGTGAAGTTAGTTCTATTATCAACGAAAGTTTAAGGAATTAATTAAAGTTATATTTCCACATTATATTAATAACTGTCGATCCCAGTTTTATTAGTGTTTTTTTTAAAAAAAATTATTTCAACCATAATTAGTGTTTTTTATTTAACTTTTATGAATGTATTATTTATAACAAATGAATTTAGTCACAAGAAGTTAAGTCCTTCGGGTGGAGTTGGTAGGTTTTATAAGGAATTATCAGATGAATTATTTAAAAATGGTCATCAGGTTTATGTTTTAGGAACTAACCACACTAAATTTTGTGTCGTTGATAAAGGCATTTCATTTCATATACTTAACAAAATTAATTTTCCAGGAGGTGGTAAGCTTAGTGTTTTCCAATTTTTTATTAATAGGTTTTTATTAACTATTAATTTTATTTCCTTTGTCAAAAAACATAAAATTGATGTAATCGAAATTAATGAACCTATTATTGCTTATATAATTTCTTTTTTTAAAGGTAATATTCCAATGGTGTTAAGGCAACATGGCATGCAGTCCATTTTATCAGCAATGTATGGTAGTAAAATAAATAAAATATATTATTTTTTTGAAAGAAGAGCGCACTTTAGAGCTGATATAGTTATTTCAGTTTCAAAGTACATTAAGGAAGTAGTTCATAAGTTATATGGTGCTGATTTATCTGTAGATGTTGTGTACAATGGAATTCAAATTAATAATCAAGTTCTATCTGTTAAAAAGAATAATAAATCTTTATTATATGTAGCTGCTTTAACTGAAAAAAAAGGATATTTAGATTTAGTTCGTGTCTTCAATGAGATTAACCTTAAAGATAATACTGTTGATTTGGTAATTATAGGCAGAGAATCTGAGTTTAGTTTTAAAAGTTTAGGATTCACTGAATCAGCTTTAAATAGAATTACTTACCTCGGGTATTTAGATTATGATGAGATGAAAAAATACTATGTAGCATCTAATTTATTTTTAAATTTCACAAAAGGAGAAACATTTGGTTTAACTACTATTGAGGCAATGTCTAATAATATACCTGTAGTGATATCAAACATAGGCGTTGCTGAAGAAATAGTCGAAAATGGCATAAGTGGATATATTGTTGATTTACAAAATACAGAGGATGTTTTGAATAAGATTTTTAAAATATTAAATGATAGTTCTTTACAGAAAAAGATTGGTCAAATTGCAGGTGAATCAGTTAAAAATTCATTTACAAATGAAATAATGTATAATAGAACAATCGAAATATATAAAAAGATTCAAAATTGATGTTTAATAGAAAATATATTTTTGCTATTCAGATTATTACTTTGATTTTTTTGGTTTTGTTTTCCCTTTTTGAGGAAAACTATAAGTTAATATTTACATATTTTTTCTTTTTTCTGATAACTTTAGCTATTGATCTTGTTAATAAGAACTCTAATTTAAATTTTTTTTTCAATTTCTATTTAATAGGTAGTATAATTCTGATAGTTTTAAATCGATTAGATCACAACACTAATTGGTACTCCATAGATACCGAAATGTTTTATAACATATCAATTGGTGAAAGTGTTGTTGGTGTTTACTTGTCTAATATAAAGTGGGTTGGATATTTTTTCTTATTAAATGAGTTTTATACGATAATTGCCCAGTTTATCGATGCTTCAGTACATTTTTATCATGGAATTTTGATGAATATCTTTTTTTCTTCGTTTATTCCATACTTCTATCAAAAACATTTTAAGGACAAACTGTCTTCAAAATCTTTAAAAAAAGCTTTAATTATACTACTTATTTTACCTCAGTTCCTTATGTTTACCTCAACATATTTGAGGGATTCTTTTATAATGTTGTTTTTTGCAATGCTCGTTTATTATATTAATTCAAAGGAAATAAGAGATATAAAAAAAATAACTTTAGTTATATTAACATTAGGTTTAACCTTTACATTTCGTCCTGCATCTTCTTTTTTTTTATTAATATATGTTTTTATTCATTTTCACAATTCCATTAAAAAGAGATATTTATTAACTTTAGTGATTATCTTATTAGGTTTTTATTATTATTATGGATACAATTTCAGGGATTTTGAATCTACAGCAGAGGGCTATAAAGCATTAACAAATAAAGAAGCTTCAGATAATTCTTTAGGAAATAGATTATATAATATCAACAATTTATTCGTATTTCCGTTAAAAATTTTGTATCTAATTTTTTCTCCCATTCCACCTCCAATTTTATCGAAGTTAAGCTTACGTTCTTTTTTCCTTAGTCTAGGTTATTTAGCAAGTTATTATTATATTATTTTATATTTTACTTCTTTAGTAAAAAATTTAGTTTTTCGAATAAAAGATGAAGGATTAACAAAGGATTTTATATATTTATTAGTAATTTCTACGATAGTTATTCTTACCTCAAGAGATCCCAGACATTTAAGTTATTTTTATCCTCTAATTTTTATTAGAGGAATAGTTTTTATTGAACAGAATAAAAAATTTTCAAAGGATCTAATTTTTTTACTCATTGGTCTAATTTTACCAATATTGATTGCTGGCTATATAACATTAAAATAACTTTAATTTATTTCTAATTAAATTATCAAATAAAATGAAAAATAATATATTATTGGTTGGGCCAAAAGTTAATGTCAGTAATAAAAGAGCATACGGTGGAGGTACTGGTGGATATACAAGAAACATGAAAGTTTATTTAAGGTATTTTAGATTTGAAGGATTTGAAATTATTCCTTGTTTTCACAGTATACGAGGTGAAATTAATTTATGGGTTTTGAATGCTCCTCTTAGACTTTTTTATGACCTGTACCAGCTCATTAGATGTTTTTGGAAATTTAAGATAAGAGGAGTCCATATTATTGCTCAATACAGAGGAGCTTTGTTACGTGAAGTGCTAATAGTATTGATTTCGAGTGTTTTGAAAAAGCCAATTCTTTATGAAATTAAAGCGGGAAGTTTTGAAAGCACTTATTATTCTAACAATAAACTCTATAAATTTCTTATTAACTATATAATTAGAAAATCAAAAATACTTCTTGTTGAAGGTAAACCATATATTAATTTTTTAAAAAATAATTTTAATAGAGAGTGTACATTTTTTCCAAATGTTGTTCCGAACAATGAAATTCCAAACGTGATTTCTGAGAAGTTTAATAATGGATTTATAAGAGTATTATTTGTTGGTTTTGCTTGTAAAAACAAAGGTGTTTTTGAATTATTTGATGCGTGTGAAAAATTATCATCAAAAGAGAATAATATTATATTAACCGTAGTTGGAGAAGTTCACGATGATTTTAAAAATTATGTGAAGGGTACTAATTTAAATTTAATTTTAAAAGGAAAACTCAATCATATAGAAGTTTTAAAACAATTTAATTTAAATGATATTTATTGCTACCCTTCAAAGCATTCAGGAGAGGGTCATAACAATACAATAAATGAAGCTTTAATGAATCAAATGATAATATGTTCTTCCCTAAATGGATTTTTAGGGAGTTTTCTAAATGAAGATAATTCATTTCCATTAAAAAAAGTTTGTGAAAAAGAAATAGTATATAGATTAAATCAGATTATTGGAAATAAAACTTTAGCAATTGATAAGTCTAAAATAGGAAGACAATTAATTTTATCTGAATTTAATACAAATGTTGCGAAATTAGTCTTGGAAAAAGAATATAAAAAATTATTAAAATGAAACAAATCATACAATCCTTTAAAACAGGAGAAACCATATTAGAAGAACTACCCGCTCCAAAAGTAAAAAAAGGAGCTGTATTGATACAAACAACCAAAAGTTTAGTTTCTTTAGGAACTGAGCGTATGTTGGTTGAATTTGGGAAATCTAATCTAATATCAAAAGCAAGACAACAACCAGATAAAGTAAAAATGGTGTTGGACAAAATAAAGGCAGAAGGATTAGTACCAACCCTAGAAACGGTCTTTAAAAAACTTGGAGAACCATTGCCTTTGGGCTACTGTAATGTGGGTAAAGTAATTGAAGTTGGAGAAGGTGTTTCCGAATTTAAGGTTGGTGATCGCGTAATCTCAAACGGTGGACATGCAGAATATGTTTGCATTCCTAAGAATTTAGTTGCTCATATACCAGATACTGTTAGTGATGAAGAGGCTTCGTTTAC
>Ga0066605_10000974_pt1 | contig 19045 bp, 18 predicted proteins | sample SaaInlLV_DNA_10m_FD_60385 | JGI IMG/M metagenome (GOLD analysis project Ga0066605, IMG submission 60385) | Marine microbial communities from expanding oxygen minimum zones in the Saanich Inlet - SI075_LV_DNA_10m | ecosystem: Environmental > Aquatic > Marine > Unclassified | place: British... | reverse complement strand
TAAAATCTACGATCGCTATTCAAGAATTAGATTATTCAAAACTGTGGCTACTGGAAGAAGGGCATTGCTTACGAACCCAAGTACAAAATATTTGCGAATTGTCAGATAAAAGCCAAGAAAAGCAAGTCAATATTGAATTTAAGGCAGGTTCATTGGACAGTTTATTGCGTTTCACCAAGGCCAGTAAGGGAGTGACAATATTGCCTTATTTGGCCTCTCTTGCCCTGTCAAAATCAGATCAGAAAAAATTGATCCCTTTTAAATTTCCGACTCCCGTTCGCTCCATTGGATTGGTTACGCACAAACATTTTGCAAAAAAACAATTATTGAATCAATTGCAGTCAACAATTAAGCAAGTGATTTTCCCCCTGATTCCTAAAAATCACTTAACCCAGCAGTTCAATCCTTTATCATAAACTTACATCAGCGCTGTAAAAGACCTCATTTGACCTATTTAATTTTCTAATTAATCGGCACAAGAACCCGTTGTCCAAGAGGATATGCCAGATGCACGGGCCGTACATTCATTGCCATAGGTTTCCAGATTACAACCACAAACAGGTCGGTATTCTTTTGTGCAGGCGATATTTTTTGATGATAGAATTAAACAATCATTTTCTAGCTCATTACTGCTCTTATTTGTGCAGGCACTCCATAAGATCATTGAGGCAATCATTAGGCCGTAAAGATGTCTTTTAAAATGCATGAATTAAATGATTCATTAAATGTATTTCTCCCAAGTTGTTTAAACCTAATGAAATAAATTTATTTTACCTTGTTGAGGGAATAAAAATAGCGTTGGATACCCACTGTGAAAATAGGATATAATCGGATATAAGAAGTATTTAAGATATTCGTTCCTGCCGAGAGGTCAATGCGTAGATTAGAAGAGATTATTTTTTGTATGCCCGGATGAATTTCTACATAATATCCATTGGTAAGACCCTCGGTTTGAACCTCCAATTTGGATCCTTCTTGGGAAACAACTGCGGTTTCGTATGATTTCCCATTTAATTCTAGATAGACATTCCAATTGGTTTGTTCATAACTGGTATATTTTTTTGGATAGAGCAAATAGCCAAAGGACAAATTATATTCAAAAGACCTCCCGTATTCAATCGTTGTATTCGTAGTGGCCGCACTTCCGGAAAAGAGGGGTAAGCGTTCACTGTAGGCACCTGGGAGGGTAAAACCGGTAGTCAATGAAACAGCAAATCGTTTTATTAGATAGGTGACGATCAGTCCTCCTCCATAGCCTTTCGTATCGTCTAGGAGATTAGGTTCAGCTTCATCATGGGCATTTGAAACATTAGACCACTGACCAAAAGCAGCTATTCTTAAATGTTCATTGGCATCATCAAATGTTAAGAATCGATATTTGGTGTAGAGGTGAAACCCATTAAAACTCAGTGGATAGGTGACTCCTTTTTGTGTTTGTTGTGGATAATAAATAGTTTGACCACCACTGTGCCTGTGAGTGATTAAATCGTTGGGTAAATTAGCTCCGTGATGGTTAGAAAAAGAGGTAGTTAGATAGAATGAAAGTTTGGGTGTTACCCCATACATCCATCTGAGTGCAAACATATTTCGCCGGACATCTATTTCGGTAAAGGAGTTACCAAATAATCGTATCCCCAAAACTCCCTTAGGGGTATTACTGGCAGATTCATTGTGAATAAATAATTCTTGAGCCATTGTCAGATGCACGCCATAGAAAAAGAGAATGATCCCAACAAAACTTTTCATAAGGTCACAGAATAATACTCATTTTGGCCACATCCCTTATTTTTGGCTGCTGAAAGTTGAGCCTCCCATTTTTTCAGTTCACTCCGAGAAAGGAAATTTGTACCAATAAACTTCAAGACCGTCTCTCCTTTCAATTGGGGTTGACTTACCTCTAAAAAATGATAGGTCTCATAGGCATAATTCCAGCAAGTATGGGTATCGATGGGCTGCTCTTTAAAATCAAACAATGCATTTAAATAAGCTACGGAAAACCCGGCATCAATCACTGCTTGGGCAACTTTATCGATAGATACATACATTCCCTCACGGAAGAATATTTCACTGCGGTTACTGTTCAAGTCCATCTCGATCCGATCAATAAAGTCTAACTTAACCAAACTCATTTCTACCGATCTCGAACACATCGAACAAGTGAGTCCATCGATACCCATTTCAACCGACTTAAATTGGCCTTGAGCGATCCCGGGTAAATAGATGACAAAATATAGTATGAGCCATTTTTGATTACCTTTTTTTAATATCATAATTGTAAAATTAATCTTGCACGGATGAATATTCTCACTTAAATGAATAGATTTTTAAGTAAATGGAAAATTTACTATTTTTATTTAATGAAAAAAATTGTTTTTATATCAGGTGCTTTGTTTAGTTCATTGACTTTACTTTCTGTTCTTTTTAAAATGCTACATCTTCAAGGCGCTACTTTTTTGTTGACTGCTGGCCTTCTGGGTCTGGCCTTGGTTTTTATTCCCACTTTTGCGATATATAAATACCGTCAGTGACTGGAGGAACTGAGCTAACAGTCTATTTCACTGAGGACTGCTGAGTGCCAATGAAGGCAGGTCCATGGGTAAGCGTTTTAAGACAAGTGTTTTTCTTTAAGTGTGAGAATCAGGACTTTTATGGAGCGATTTAAAATTTCAAATACCCCTTCGAATCCATCATGTTGTCCATAATAAGGATCGGGCACATCACCGTTTTTTTCTAAGGGGTCAAAATCTCTCATCTTGATGAGTACAGAACCCACGGGGCTCATATTTTGTAAGTGTAGAAAGTTTTGGTGATCCATAGCAATCAGGTAATCATAGCGGTCTATATCTGTAGCATTTACTTGATGGGCTTGATTTTCAAATAAAATGCCGTGACCTTTTAAAGTAGATAGGGTTCTGGAATCGGGTGGGGCCCCTATATGGTAACTTGCGGTTCCTGCTGATTGAGCCTTGAAATGATCCTCGAGTCGGGCCTCTTTTATCTGATGTTCAAAAATAGCCTGGGCCATTGGAGATCGACAAATATTACCTAGGCAAACAAAAAGCACTTTAACCATAATTTTTTTAATTTAAATGAAACAATCTTATTAATCAATTTAATTTTGATGAATCGGCCGGTAAATAAAATGGATATTACTTCTTGAGTTGTTTTTCTTTTTGTTTTTTTGTTATATATGACGGGAGATGAACAATTATTTTTTAATGCCATAAGATCAGGAAATTTGGCCAATGTGGAACAACAGCTTACTGACCAACCACATCTCATAAATGCTAAGGATGATCGGGGTTCTAGTCCTTTGATATTGGCTTCCTATTACGACCATATAGATCTAACAGAGACCTTGATTCAAGCAGGTGCAAAGGTTAACTTCAAAGATGCTTCGGGCAATACCGCTTTGATGGGAGTTTGTTTTAAGGGCGTTGTGGAATTGGCTGAAGTATTGATCAACGAGGGAGCAGATGTAAATTTGACCAATGCCATGGGCGCTTCAGCCCTCATCTTTGCAGCCATGTTCAACAGAAAGGACATGGTTGAGTTATTGCTAGAAAATCAGGCAGATAAAACCATTCAAGATGCCAAAGGGATGACTGCGCTAGCCCATGCAGAAGTCAAAAAAGCCTCAGAAATAGTCAAATTACTTCAGATTTGAATTATAAAAATGGGCACGTGTATTTTGCCTTTTTTACTTCTATCAATTCAAAATCTTGAAACCAAGATTTTCTTCAACGTCATTTTTGTTCTAGCTTCGCTGCTGAAGTGAAATTATTATACGATTTAACGATATACATTTATTTTTTCTTGTTGAGGTGCGTAGCCCCTTTCAATGAGAAGGCTTCCGCTTTTCTTTCGGGTCGTCAGCATTTCTTTTGGCTGGAGATTCCAGAAAAGGACCCTCAAACTATGAGGTACTGGTTCCATGTGTCATCACTTGGAGAATTTGAGCAATGCCGACCCGTCATAGAGGCCCTTAAAAAAGAGCAGCTTCCTATTGAAATTATCTTGACTTTTTTTTCGCCCTCTGGGTATGAAGTTCAAAAAAATTATGAGAAGGCTGATTGGGTTGGCTATATACCCATAGACCAATACCCATTGGCTTTTCAATTTATTCAACAAATAAACCCTGATCAGGCGATTTTCGTAAAGTATGAATTTTGGCTCAATCACCTCCAAGCCTGCTTTGATCTTCAAATACCTGTCGTTTTCTTTTCAGTCATTTTTAGAACCAACCATATCTATTTTGGTATCGCTCGTAAGTTGTATGAAAAGTATTTTAGATCGGTGACCCAATTTTTTGTTCAAGATCAGAAATCTGCAGATTTACTACTTCAACTAGGGGTAAGTCAGTTTAATGTGGTAGGAGATACGCGTTTTGATCGGGTGATAACCATAGCCGACCAAGCCAAGTCATTACCTTTGATCGAACGCTTTGCTCAGCAAGAGCAGGTATGGGTGTTGGGCAGTGTGTGGCCGGCCGATATGGATGTTTTGTCGCCTTTCATTCTGAAAGAAGCAGCTAAGAACACCCAATTTATCTTGGCACCTCACAGTATCAGTGCTGACAGCATTGATTATTTTCAAAAACGCTTTCCAAAAGCGATCCGCTATTCCCAGATTGCTGATAGGGCCGATTTGAAGGAGTCGAGCATATTGATTTTAGACACAATAGGGCTCTTGTCAGCGACCTATAAGTATGCCAACTATGCCTACGTGGGAGGGGCCTTTGGCGCAGGTTTACACAATACGATCGAGGCTGCTGTGTTTGGGATTCCCATTTTCTTTGGTCGCAGTCCTCGAAATCTTAAATTTAATGAATGCCAAGAATTGATTTTTGAAGGGGCAGCTTTTGATTTTGATGATTTACCAGAGTTTATGTCTCATTTCGAGTTACTTAATTCAGATCCTTTAAATCATCAAAAAGCCGCAGATGCGGCATTTACCTATACGCGTTCCCGCCAGGGGGCAACAGCGTGTATTGTTGACTACATAACGAAAAGATTTTAAGTGGACGGAGTCATTATCAAATCAACAGGTTCTTGGTATTTAGTGCGCTTGCAGGATGGCAAAGAAGTGAAGGCCCGACTACTTGGTAGATTCAAACTTGAAAATAAAAAGATTTCTAATCCCATTGCGGTAGGGGATAAAGTTGAACTGCTTCCTGAAGCTGAAAATTTCATCATTGAGGTCATTACACCTAGAAAAAACTACATCGTCAGAAAGTCACCTAAAAAGAAACATTTCGCACACATGATCGCAGCCAATGTAGACCAGGCTGTTTTGATTGCGTCTCAAAAACGACCGAGGACCAGTTTAGGTTTCATTGATCGTTTTCTAGTGACTTTGGAGGCTTTTCGAATACCTGGTTATCTCATGATTAATAAGTCTGATTTGTATTCAAAAGAAGAGCAAGTGGCATTGCGAGGCATTATGGAATTATATGAATCCATCGGTTATCAAACGATGATGACTTCTTTTATCGAGGGGGTGCCGGATCGAGTAGGAGATTGGCTTCAAGCTAAAACCACACTGTTATCAGGTCATTCAGGTTCTGGAAAATCTACTTTGATCAATCTATTACAAACTAATGCTCATCAACAAATTGGTGAAATTTCAGATTTTGCCGATAAAGGGGTGCACACGACTACTTTTGCTGAAATGTTTTCACTCGATGCTGATACACATGTCATTGATACTCCGGGTATAAAAGAATTGGGACTGGCTGAAATTACGGCTGAAGAATTATCTCATTATTTCCCTGAAATGAGGAACCTAATGGGCCAATGTAAATTCAATAATTGCCGGCATGTAGATGAGCCCTCCTGTGCAGTACAGGAAGCTGTACAATCAGGTCATATTGCCTTGAGTAGATTTGAAAGTTATTTAAGCATGATGCAAGAGGATGACAATAGGCGCTAATGGTTAAAATAAAAGATATGATGACCTATATTGATTTGGATGTACAAAGTAGACATTAAATTTTCGGTGATTTTTTCTGACACTGTGACCGTTTCCTTGCCAGTGCACAGCTGTCTCCTTTATACTAACGCGAGATTGACAAATTTTGATTGACCTGTTCAAATAATTTACAAAGACTTCTTAAGGGATCTAATTGACTGTTATTGGGAAGCAGCAACGATGGTAGTGGCAATATCAGCAAAGTCCCAGCTGAGGTCATTGCGGTTGAGCAATCTAAAATTACCCCCATTCTCCCAATATCACGGGTCTATTCCGCTCGATGATCCATTTTTGTTTGATTTTGTCCAATTCAGCGGTCAGTTCAGATTTATCCCTTTCGGATCCCCAAGTGACGGCAGTTTCTCCGGCAAATTGCCAAGGAAAATGGCTATGTAAAGAAATGATTATTTTCTCATCATCATTGGGGATGGTCAATTCTTCCATCGCAATGGGAATGGTACTTGCAGTCCAGGTTGTGATCATGATGTGCCTCTTTTCGTTATTTCCGCCCGTGGCTCTATGGCATCTACGGCTGCTTTGTGAAAACCGTTTATATAGTCACGGCCCTCAGAGTTTCCCCCAGACCATTCCTCAGTAATACCTTCAATTCGGGGCTCATTCAGGGTTTCAAAAATTAATGAATCGTTATAATCTTGAAAGAAGTTGGCTACTTGGGTCCAAAGAGTACTCAATCTATCTGTACTCTCTTGTGCTTCTGAAGCCATTGGTTTTATCCAGCTATTGTCATGATGCACGTCAATTATGACATACATTTTATTTTGAAAACCAAAATTTACTACTCTTTTTATTTCTGTGAGATAATAAGGATCGATTTTGTAAGGGTCCAGTTCAACTTGATTTGGACCCTACGTGATGGGTATTCTTAATGTTGAAAATCCCATAGCTTTTACCTCATCAATCATCGCCTTAGAGGGAATGGGATTGCCCCAATAGGTTTTGTCTTTTGATTCTACATCAAAGCTATTTCCTGAATTCCAACCTACCACCATTTCGGCAACCAAATCAAAGGAGCTGATATCACGAGCCGTTCCAATTCCTGGCTTTTGTGCTTCCGCTTCCTCAGATAGTTGCTCTGTGGATTCCTTTGGATCAAGAGATTCATTTTCGTTATTGCAGGCTGTGAATTGCAGTAAGAATAAAAATGAAAGCATGGGAATGGATAATGATTTTGGATCAAACGTATTTTGAAAAAAAATAAACGAGTTCATATTTTTTTATGAATTTTACTAGAGTCTTTTTGACAGTGATATTCTATTTAAGCTAAATTACCATTTTAGTAAGGGATAAATAATATTAGTTTCTGAAAACATCATATTATGTAATAAACAATTAAATTTTTGATTTTAAATAGGAACTTAGTTAATCATTTTTTTTAATACATTTATTTTGGTGATAAAGAAAAAATTGCCACTTATACCAATCGATAGTCAATCGATATGATTTCAGCTTTTGAATAATAGTTTACTTGGTCTACCGCATTTTTACTATTTCTCAATGAAGGTTTTTATGGAGCAAGATCCATTCCTTAAGATTTTAGGTCTGATCTTTTTATTTCGAATAATGCGGTGTTTATTTGCTCGTCAACCTTTCCTCTATGCATCTTATTAAAGTTTTTTTTATTGCCTTATTTTTTCACGTAACCTTTCAAGCGAACAGTCAATATGGCTTATTTGATCATCCTGAAGCTATGAAGATAGTGAGTCAAGGAACTGAAAAGATCTATAAACTTGATGTGGATTCAGCTTTGTATTATATAAGGAAGCTACATAAATTAATACCTAATCATCCTGTGGTTCCTTCAATGGAAGCTTTTTTAATTCAATGGGAAAATATACCCATCATAGAAGGACCAACATTTGTAAGATTCGAAGCCAAACTCAGAGAAGCGATTGCAGCAGCCGAAAATCTTAATCCTTTAGACCCCTATGATGAAGAGTCCGTTTTTTTTGAATTGGCTACTCGGGGACTGCTAGCAGAACATTATGCTGAAAACAAAAAGTATTTCGAGGCCATTAATGAAGCCAATAAAATGTACGGTTTAATTAAAAAAGGGTTTGACTTAGTTGACGATAATCCAGAGTTTTTATTTACAACGGGGCTTTACAATTATTTTAGAATAATGTATCCTGAGAGGCATCCCATTTATGCCCCGGTAGCTATTTTTTTTAAAAAAGGAGATAAAGAGTTGGGACTAGAACAGATGGTTATGTCCACCGAGATAGCCATAATTTCTCAGATCGAGGCCTCTGTTTATCTGTCCTATATCTATTTGCGTTATGAGCAAACCCCGGAAAAAGCACTTATCTTACTTCAAGGTCTGGTCAAAAAATATCCAAATAATTACTATATTTTATCCAAATTTTTGGAAGCTGCTTACGCTACGCGGCAATACGATCAAATCATGCCTTGGATGGTTGATACGCTGATCAATACAGATAGAACATATTATAAAATGATAGGTTACATCTTCAGAGCCACTTATCTTGAATTTGTAGAGAAAGAGACAAAAGAAGCCTATATTTATTATGAAATGGGAGTGGGAATTGGTAATGAAATATTAAATCACGGGGAATACTTTAAAAGTGTAGGCTATTTAGGCCTTGGACGACTCAGTCAACAATTTGGCAATGTAAATACAGCCAAATCCTATTATGATTTATGTTTGAAGTATGCCGAAACTGAGGATATTGAAAAGGCAGCTCATTTGGGCTTAAATCTATGAAATATCTATTGATTCCTAATCAAGGTGAAGGGTTATATAAAGAGAAGGGGGAGTAATTTTTAGTTTTGCCTATCTGCTTACTCATGCGGGTCATACCAAAAGAACTTATAGATAAAATAAAGATCCTTCATTTTGGTGCCAATCATTGTTGTTATACTTATTCATATGGTTTAGAGTCACCAATGTTAGGCATGCATGATGATGGAGAACCCAAGCACAGCACAGGAGATTCCATTTAGGTCAGATAAAGTCTTTCAATGTATCTAATGCCCTGGCCGTTGTAGTTAGTATTTTGGAGGGACTAAACTGGGAGAAGGGGGATTATCAAATGCTTATGGACAAGCGGTATTTGTGCCTTATATTGAAAAGGAGCGTTTTAAAATTTTTTACGATTACAATTAAACTAGATTACTATTAGGTTTATTTAGATTATGGTACCGAGATTATAGAAAAGAAGTATTTAGAAAAATGTTGGATGCGGGTAGATGGTAAAAAGGAAGAAGCTATGGCATTTGAGGATCGCTTACGTCGTATATGCATTTCAATTAAACAAAGAAATTAAATAAGGGAATCGCGGAGTTGCATATAATCTTCTCTTGCGGGGGTAAAGGTGTCTATAACTGAACATGGTGTGAGTGCTTTCCCGGAGTGTAGCTCATTGGCATCAATGACCACGAGTTCTCCAGCATTGAATACTCTTGTTACGCCACTAATACACAATTCTAGTTGACCAGAAACTACATGCGTGGTTTGAGTATTTAGATGTTTATGTAGTGGTAAAATAGAATCTTTATCTATATCCCAATATACGATGGTTAAGTCGCGAGTGTGTACCATACGGCCCATGAACCCATCCATAGGGGAGAGCACTTTTATCTTCTCAATAGTATAGCTTTGCATCTAGATTAAATATATCCTTTTTTTAATAATAATACATACATTTCATAGCAGACCCAGGCGTCTGTAGCAGCATATTGCTGTTGACCTTGAGTCAGCACTGTGTTTTCCCAGTTTGACACTTGCTGATTTTTTGAAACACGTTTCTCAAGAAGGATACCAACCAGATTTCTGATACCAATTTTTTCCACTCCTAGGGTAGGCACAAGATCATTTAAGTCGATACAGTTGTGTTGAGTAAAAGGCTTAATTTGTTTAAGTCTGACAAAATCATCGCGCATACCTACTCCAATTTTCGTAATCTTACTAGATTCAAAAAGAGCAATAATATCATCATGAAGGCCTATTTTATTGATTCGAAATAAAAAGACTTCTGTAGCTGTGCTCAATTGAATCAATGCCGTTGAGTGGTATTGCCCTTTTTTAAAAGTGGGTTTTTTCTCTGTATCAAAACCGATTATGTCTTGACTACTTAATCTCTTGATAGCTAGAAACATTGATTTATGATCATTGATCACGTGAATGGGACCTTCGAATTTGATGAGGGGAAATTGTGCGATTTCCTCTTTGGTTATCGATAATGGAAAGGTCATAATGGACGATCTGGTTAAGTTAATTTTCTAAGTTTAATATTGGCGTAGGCAAAAATGATACTCATGACGGGACTGATGATATTGAAAAAACAAAAGGGCAGATACGTCAATGTGGCCACACCCAAGACATTGGCATGGTAAGCACCACAGGTATTCCAAGGAACTAATACGCTGGTAACCGTTCCTGAATCTTCCAAGGTACGACTTAAATTCTCTGGAGCTAATCCCTTTTTTTTGTAGGTATCCGCATACATTCTTCCAGGGATTACGATAGCTAAATATTGATCTGATGCTGTGATATTGAAAAACACACAAGTTCCGACGGTAGAGGACACTAAAGATCCAACGGAGCTGACTAAGGTTAATACTGTTTCTGCAATTTTTTTGAGGAAGCCGGCCTTTTCCATTACGCCACCAAAAACCATCGCAGAAAGAATTAGCCAAATGGTTCCAAGCATTCCAGACATACCTTTTGAATGTAAAAGTTCGGTGACTATGTCGTTGCTGGTCACAATAGACAAACTTCCATAAAGCGCTTTCATAATGCCTATATACATGGCTCTCATATCGGTACCACCCCCAATTTCTGCTACCATGTTGGGTTGAAAAATTAAGGCAAAGATACCCCCCATTAATGCACCGGCAAGTAAGGCGGGGAGGGCGTTTACTTTTTTAACAATTAAAAAAATAACCATTATCGGAACTAAAAAGAGCCATCCACTTATTTCGAATTTCTCAGTAATGGCACTAAGAATTAAGTCAGTTTGCGCAGTTTCAAGTTGACCATCAAATCTCAATCCAATGGTCAGGAAAATAATAAGGGTAATGGTGATTGAAGGAACAGTGGTATAAGCCATGTACTTGATGTGGGTGAAAAGATCTGTTCCTGCCATGGCAGGTGCTAAGTTGGTCGTGTCTGATAAAGGAGACATCTTGTCACCAAAATAAGCCCCTGATAAAACGGCTCCAGCAATCATTCCTTCTTGAATGCCCATTGCTTTACCTATACCTATCAAAGCAATACCGACCGTGGCTGCAGTGGTCCAGCTACTACCTGTTGCCATAGAAACGATAATGCACACGATGCATGCCGCAAAAAGGAAAATATTTGGGTTCAATATTTGAAGGCCATAATAGATCATCGCTGGTACGACACCACTCAGTAACCAGGTCCCTGTGAGTGCACCGATCATCAGCAATATGAGCATTGAGCTCATTGCTGAGCTGATACTTTTTACGATTCCAGCACGTAAATCAAGCCATTTAAAACCATTCTGACCAGCTACGATGGCAGCAACTGCTGCAGAGAGTATCAGTATAATTTGGTTAGATCCGTCTAAAGCACTGTCACCAAATATGAAGACATTAATAGAGATAAAAATGACTAAAAATATTACAGGTATAAAAGCTTTGACGATGGTCGGATCTTTAGATTGAGGCATAGATTAAATTTGATGAGCACACAAATTAACAAAAATCTTCAGAAGAATGGTCTAAATGGATCAATACCCGTATTTTTAAAGGCTAATTGAGGCTATTTGCTGTTCTAAGATCATATTTTGCTAGTTGGATATATTTTTGATGGCGCCAAATAGCGGTCATCAATTGCAGGGCTCAATTGCTATGGGCTCTTTTTCCTAGGAGTTTCAGTCCTATAATTGACTCTAATGATCTCGGCATGGATGTCGTTTGATTGCATAAAATTTAACCAAAACAATTGCTGAGAAGATAGGTGATCATTGGGAGACTTAATTTCATACAAATGATATTCGCCTTTTTTCCAGATAAATAAATCTGGAAAGCCAGTAGCATGATCTTTTATGTTTTTAGACATTTCGATCAGGATATTTTTAAGTGCCAGGAAAGGGAGTTTTAAGATCAATTGAATCAAATGGGGTTTGATTGTTGGGTTCCAATAGACCATGGGATTGGCAATACCATATTTTTCTTTAAACCTTTCTTTGAGGGATGTGATCATTAATTTTTTACTACGAAAAGACTTTAAAATTTTCAGAATCTCCCCTTTTCTTTTTTCATAGAAAGATTTGGTGTAAAGATCTGACGCACTCCTTTGAATGGGGTTGTGATAATCTCCATGGGTTTGATCAAAAAGCTGATTCCATAAAAGCAGGCCAAACAGACTTTTCCACAAGTAATTTTCACCATGAATACCTTGAAAGCCTAATTTTTCATAATACTGTAGTGCAGAATACTCTACGCTCTGATCAGTGTTTAACGAAACTTCAATGGAAAGTGCTTCACTTAATTTTTTTGAAGTACTCCGCGCGATACGGATATTTTTTTTATCAAGGAAATCTTTGGCAAAAAGATATTCGCTGGGATTCCAATGCTGCCCTATAACATCGAGCGCTAGTCTTTTGGCCTTTTCAATTTCACCTAGTCGATGAAAAATTCTTATTTGACGTTCCCTTGCAGGATGTTTAGTGGCTAACTGATAATAGGTTAAGGCCAATTCATAGGCTTTCTCGCGCTCCAATTGTTTACCCATCAAGAGGAACAATCGATCACCAATGTAGTGCGTTTTTGGACTCATTAAATATTGTTCCCAGGGGATGAGCGAAAGGGTATCATGTATGGCTAGTGCCTTAATTTCTGAAAAAGCGCCTCTTACTAAACTACTTAATTTATACAATTCGAAAGCGGCTAGGGCTTCTTGACGGTTTTCAAACCAAGGGGTAAATTGGGTTTCATCCAATGCTTCGAGCTTAATATGGCCGATATCCCTGATGACAAATTCAGTCATTGGTTTTTTATATCGACCAAAATAGAGCATTTTTAAAAATTCCAGTACTTCTTGACGCACTACTTCTATCAAAGAGAATTGAGTTAAAATAGGGTCATAATCTTGGTCCTCTTTTAATTGAAGAATGGCTTCATTTTTGGTTTGTTTACTCCAATCAAGGTCGGTATAGGTCGCTTTCAGTTCTACTTTGGTAAAAGTCTTAAAGATTTTTTCATCAGGATCTAATTCTCTAGATATGAATCCCGATAATTCCAATTCCTTGGTCGCTGATTCTAGGGATGATATTTCATCATACTTCAGTTTATCTAGTCTGAAATAAGGACCTCTGCGATTGCTTAAACGGATGAAAAGGCATTGTGCGTCTATTCCAAGTTTATTGAAATCATGGATGAATAATTCTTCAGCAGCCCCCATCAAGTGCGCTGAGTATTTTTGGACAAACAATAGGAGTTCTATGAAATATTGATGATAATATTTTTCAGGAAGAATAATTGGTGATTTTTTTGCTTTAGACATAGATGTCTTCCTTTATTTAACTAAAATAAGTCAATTTTTTTCAAATTGGGCACATTTGGTAAGTGCCATACCGACATACAATTTTAAAGATTTATGTCACTCATTTCTATCTTTTTGTTGTACTCACATTTGGATAATACGAAGTTTAGCGAAAGACAGCAATAATGTCTTTTGACCATGCACATCAAAATCAATATTAGCCTTTTTACTGGTCCCGTTGATCTCAACATCGATGACTTTTCCGAATCCAAACTTGGGGTGCTCGACTTTCATGCCACTGCCAAGATCAGACACATCACTGGGTTTAAAATCAGCAGAGGGTTTGTGATCGGGTACTTTCTTTGCTTTTCTAGCAGCTATATTTGAATTTTGTTTGATAAAGTTACGCGCATATTGTGGATTTGAACTGGGAACAGCGATCTCACTTACGAACTTCCTATTGACATGAATGAGGTTGGGATCAATTTCTTGGAGAAAACGACTCGGTTCACAATTTTTTAACCTTCCATATCGGTACCGGTTCAACGCATAACTCAGGTGGAGTTTTTTTTCTGCTCGGGTGATGGCGACATAAAAAAGACGGCGCTCTTCCTCAAGGTCAGCCCGACTACTTAACATCATTTGAGAGGGGAATAATTCTTCTTCTATCCCCACGATATAGACATAAGGAAACTCTAAGCCTTTTGCCATATGTATGGTCATTAAGGTTATCGTATCTTCATGGTTCTTATTTCGATCTTCGTCTGTCAGGAGAGCGACATCTTGTAAAAATGAAGCGAGAGATTTATCCTCTCGGTCTTGGTCATCTACAAATTCTTTGATAGCATTGAGTAATTCCTGAACATTTTCAAATCGATTAAGTCCTTCTACAGTTTTATCATCGTAGAGTTCTTTGAGTAAACCTGAATTTTTAGCAATAATGGAGGCCGACTCATATCCATCTTTATTTTTTATGGCTATTTTAAAATTTTTAATTAAATCTACAAATTCTTCAATTTGGTTTGCCGCTCGGCCCCCTAGGAGTTCCTGAGCATGGCAGAGTATATCCCAAATATCAGCGCCTTGCTCTTCAGCCGCTATAAATAATTTCTCTACTGTTCCGGGCCCTATGCCACGTTTGGGTAGGTTAATAATTCTCCTCAATGCAGTTTCATCTTTGGGATTGATGATGAAACGGATGTAAGCAATTAAATCTTTTATTTCTCTGCGTTGGTAGAAGGAAACCCCTCCTATCACGCGGTATTGAATATTTATCCTTCTCAAAGCCTCTTCTATAGCTCTGGATTGGCTATTGGTTCGATACAAAATAGCAAAATGGGCATTCAATGCACGATTTTGCATCTTGGTCTCAAAGATGGAGGAAGCAACTAATTTACCTTCTTCATTGTCGGAGGCCGATTTAATGAGCTCAATCGGTTCACCTGATTCGTTTTTGGTCCAGACATCCTTTTTCAGTTGTGCTGTATTTTTGTCAATTAATGAGTTGGCGGCTTGAACAATATTTTTTGTAGAACGGTAATTTTGTTCGAGCTTGATGAGCTGGAGGTCTGGATAGTCCCTTTCAAAGTTTAAAATGTTTTGAATATCAGCCCCACGAAAGGCATAGATACTTTGAGCATCGTCACCGACTACACATATATTTTGTCTTACAGCACCCAACTTTTTAGCGATCATGTATTGAGAAATATTGGTATCTTGAAACTCATCAATCATCACATAATGAAAGCGCTGCTGGTATTTATTGAGTACTGCGAGATGTTCCTGAAATAATACATTCGTGTTGAACAATAAATCGTCAAAATCCATGGCATCAGCTTTGAAACACCGTTGGGAATAAATACGATAAATGCGCCCCATTTCCGGCCGACCATTGATCTCATCGTCATCTTTATATATGGGATTTTCATTATACTCTTTCCAACTTACTAATCTGTTTTTAGCGCCAGAGATTCTATTATAAACGACATTGGCTTTGTATAACTTATCATCAAGGTTAAGACCTTTGACAATGGCTTTAATCAGTGATTTAGAATCTTCGGTATCGTATATGGTGAAATTGGTTGTGTAACCTATATGTGTAGCTTCTGTGCGCAATATGCGTGCAAAAACAGCATGAAAAGTTCCCATCCAAATATTCCGCGCCTCTGGACCTATCAGTTTTTCAATACGATCTCGCATCTCTTTAGATGCTTTATTTGTAAAAGTGAGGGATAAAATATTGAAAGGATCGACATTGTGCTGATCCATTAAGTAAGCGATTCGAGTAGTGAGCACTCTTGTTTTTCCAGACCCAGCTCCGGCGATAATCATCGTGGGACCTTTCACATTGATTACTCCTTCATGTTGGGCAGGATTGAGGTCTTTTAAGTAGGAATATTCTCCAGTTGACATGTTACAAAACTAAGTCATCGAATGTTTTCATCCGTATTGAATGAAATAAAAGATCACGGTCAATCATTCAATAAGAATTATTCGACTTCTGTATGGTTATGATCAATTTTTCAAAAGGTTAATGGGGTATTTTAGATAAATTACTCAATGAAATGAATAAATTTGTAGTATGAATGAGCCAGAGATATATTTTCATGTTGGTCTAGGGAAAGTTGCCTCAACTTATTTGCAAAATAAGGTATTCAATAATCTAGAGGGAATTCATTATATTCCAAAAAATAAGTACCGAAGCAGTATAGAGATCATTAAAAAAATGGGTCCAAAAAAGTATTTAGTCTCTTGTGAGATGGACAGACAGTTTAATGATGAAGTAGCACGGTTTACATCACATTTTTCTAATGTTAAGATCATTATTTTATTTAGAGAACATGGGGGTTGGATTGCTTCTCAATATCGTAGATATGTTAAGAATGGTTGGCATCATAATTTTGAAGAATTTGTTACGTTAGATACTCATCGGCAGGGGATGTGGGACAAAAAGCATTTGAATTTTTATTCAAAAATTGAAGTCATTGAAAAACACACCCAACAAAAACCCTTGGTTTTATTTCATAACGAACTAAAGGAAGATCCTTGGGTTTTTTTTGATAAAATATCGCAATTTTCGGGTACAAGTTATAACAAAGAAAATATTTCCTTGAGCAAGGTTCATACTTCTTATACGGAAAAGCAATTATTAGTGCTCAGATCTTTTTGTCGTAAGTACGTTGGATACATTCCAAGAGGTAGGAGAAATAGAATATTGAATTGGTTAATGTTCCGCCCTTGGTGGGCCTTTTTTCATTTGGTCATGTATGTGGCCATAATTTTCCCTAAGTCTTGGGTACCTAAAGCACCCCTCATAGCACCTGATTATCTCAAAAAAGTCAATGATTTGTTTCTCGATGATTGGAATAAAATCAATCAATACGCGCAGAATAATAATCCTTAATTTTCGGCGAGTAAGATTCTGTTTTTTATAGCCCATATAGCTTCAATATCAGTAATCAATTGTTTCAAAACTGCCGGCTTGATCGACTGCTTTGGATCATCTCCAATACCTCTTTGTGGGTCTAAATGACTCTCAATGATCACACCATCGGCTCCATATGCGATCGCCGCCAACGCCGCCGAAGGCACATATTTAGCTCTACCGACGGAATGACAAGGATCTACGATGACAGGTGCCCAAGTCTTTTCTTTAAGCAGCGGTGTGATTGACTCATCTGGGTAATTACGGTAGCCATCCATGGTTGGATTGGTTCCTCTCGGACACAGCATGATATCTGGATTTCCAGCTGCTGCGATGTATTCTGCTGCTGCAATGAACTCATTGATAGGGCCCATGCCCATCGACCTTTTGAGTAATACGGCAATTTTCTTATTTTGAGTCATCTGCCCTATGCTTTTTAGTAAGGAGTAATTCAAAGCATTTCTCGCACCGACTTGCAAAATATCAACTCCGGCTTCCACGGCTATTCTTAATTGATGTTCATCCATCACTTCAGTATCTACAGGCAGACCCGTTTGCGATCGAGCTTCCATAAGTATTTTCACTGACGCATCATCTCCTTGGAAGGAGTAGGGCATGGTTCGAGGCTTCCAAACACCACCTCGTATGGCCTTTGCACCTGCTTCCTTTACCGCATGAGCAGATTCAATAAATAAATTTGGATTTTTAGGATCGATAGTACAATGTCCTGCAATGACAAAAGGTCCTTCTCCCACAATGTGATTTCCCAGAACTATTTTGTGTTGTGCCAATTCAGAACTGCTGTCCATTAATTTAAAGGGAGAATCTACAGCATCAAAACGATCTATAAAATCAAGTCCTAATATTCTATTTACCATTACTGTTTTCCTTTCTTCACCTAAGACGGCGTAAACGCTTCTATGGTGACCTACAATTACTTGTAGTTTACAATCATACTCTTCTACAATTGCAGCGACGGCTGAAAGTTGTTCAACGGTTAATTTGGGTTCTTTTGGAATGATCATGTTCAATGCTATAAAAAAATGCAAACTTACGATGATCTATTGATTTAGATTCTTTTTTTTCTTTTTTTTCTTTTTTTTTGAAGGTAATTTTTTTGGATGAAACGAAAAATTTGCATTTAATCTTATATGTTTCTAGTTAAAAATTGATTTCAAACCATGCTAAATGACTATTATGAGGGTAAATTTGAAGAATGGAAATGGAAGTAGTCTTAGGATTTAAATCCGATGAAGAGTTTTATACAGTAAATAGCACCCAAAATCGTGTAGAGATTGATATGTACGGGCCAGAAAAAAAACAAGCCCAATCCCCCATGGAATTATTATTGTCGGGTATCATTGCGTGTGCTGCGGTTGATATTGTTTCAATGATTAAAAAGAGGCGCAAGGTACTTAATGATTTATCGGGAAAAGCGAGTGGTCAGCGTAGAGCTGCAGCTCCAAGATCCTTCACTGAGGTGCACATTCATTATGAAATTAACTCACCTGACCTTACGGATCAAGAGGCTGAAAAAATAATATCTTTGGCGGTAGATAAATATTGTTCCGTAGCTTCATCTATAAGCAGCGATATCCATTTATCACATGGATTTGAAATCAAACGCTAGACCTTTTTTAGGCTTCGATAGCTTGGGCTAAATCAGCAGTTAAATCATCTATGTCTTCAATGCCCACACTCAACCGGATGAGTGAGTCGGTCAGTCCAGATTTCAGCCTTTCTTCTTTTGGAATAGAGGCATGGGTCATACTGGCAGGATGTCCAATCAAAGACTCTACGCCACCTAAGGACTCCGCAAGGCTGAATAATTTGAGCTTTTCCATCAACTTGAAAGCAACATCAATGTGGTCCTCTTTGAGGGTAAATGAGATCATTCCTCCAAATTGACTCATTTGTTTCTTGGCAACTTGATGATTGGGATGTTCTTCGAATCCAGGCCAAAAGACTTCGTCGACCGAAGGATGATCTTTAAGAAAATGGGCTATTTTGCGTCCATTTTCACAATGTCTATCCATTCTTATGTGTAAAGTTTTGATTCCTCTCAGGACCAAGAAGCAATCATTTGGGCCCGGGATGGCACCGGCGGAATTTTGAATATATCCAATTTTATCATCTAAGGCTTTATCATCGGTGATGAC
>Ga0066605_10000973_pt1 | contig 19064 bp, 12 predicted proteins | sample SaaInlLV_DNA_10m_FD_60385 | JGI IMG/M metagenome (GOLD analysis project Ga0066605, IMG submission 60385) | Marine microbial communities from expanding oxygen minimum zones in the Saanich Inlet - SI075_LV_DNA_10m | ecosystem: Environmental > Aquatic > Marine > Unclassified | place: British... | reverse complement strand
GTCACCCCAAATCGTCCTGAAGCGGCTTGTTTAATGGCAGATCGTTCCCAATCTCCATTTTCTTTTTTGAGATATCTCTTACTGTCTTCTCCGCCTTCTCCGCTATTACTTTTGGCTCCAATGCGATTCATTGCAATGGCTAGCGTGCTGTGAGCCTCATGTGATATTGATCCTAATGACATGGCACCAGTCGCAAATCTCTTTAAAATATTTTCAACAGGTTCTACTTCTTCAACCGAGATTGCTTGTCTGTATTTAAATTCAAATAAATCTCTCACGTTAATGATGTCCCTATCTTCTCCATGTACTTTTCTTGTAAACTTTTTAAAAAGCTCATAATCATTGAGGCGGGTAGATTTTTGAAGCAAGTGGATGGTGTCAGGATTGAGCAGATGCTTCTCGCCTTTTTGTTTCCATTGAAAATACCCCCCTGCTTCCAAAAGTTGATGTTCACTTTTGTTGTAGCCAGCGAGGTGTTTGATAATCACTTCTTTGCCTAAATCATCAAAATTCAATCCATCTAAACGGCTCACAGTCCCTTTGAAGCAGGTAGCGATGACTTCTTGACCTAAACCAATACATTCAAATATTTGTGAGGATTGATAAGATTGTAAGGTGCTGATACCCATTTTAGACAAAATTTTCAAAAGGCCTTTACCGACCCCCTTCCGAAAATTATCAAAATAATAATCCAATGGTTGCTCAGTATTCAATGCTTGAGTATTGTAAGCGTTTTGAATGGTATCATAGGTAAGGTAGGGATAGATGGCACTGGCACCGTATCCAATAATAGTTGCAAAGTGATGTGTTTCCCATGCATCACTGCATTCTACTATGAGACCTGCCTGGGTCCGTAATTTTTTATTAACCAAATGATGATGCACTGATCCTGTGGCGAGTAAACTAGGAATGGCTGCTTTGTATTTACTTTCCTTTCTGTTAGAAATGATAAGCACACTGTTACCTTTATTGATGGCATCTTCCGCTTCGTTACAGATCCTACCTATGGCCATGCGCAAGGTCTCTTTATTGGCGACATCCAAGGTGGCATCAATAATGTAGTAATCCATTCCATGACTTGCCAATCCCTTTATTCTATAAAAATCATCTCTAGAAAGGATGGGTTGAGAGATATGGACTTGCCTGGTGTGCTCAGCTGATTCTTCTAATAAATTTAAAGATTTTCCTATTCTGGTATATAACGACATCACAAGTCTTTCACGAATAGGATCGATGGGAGGATTACTTACTTGAGCAAAGTATTGTTTAAAGTAATTGGAAATATGCTGACTTTGCTTTGAAAGGACTGCCAGTGGAACATCAGAGCCCATAGATCCCAAAGGTTCCGCCCCGGTGCGAGCAAAAGGTAAAATTGTTATTTTGACATCCTCCTCGGTCATACCATTGGAGATCTGTCTGGTGGTAAGTCTGTGGGGTTCGATGGTCTTTGCATGAAGTTCAGGAATAGGCATGAGCCTTAACTTGATCCGTTGTTCCTTTAGCCACTTTTTGTAGGGCTTTTCATCACAAACTAGTGCTTTTATCTGCGAATCATCATAAATAACGCCTAAAGACAAATCGGCTAGTAACATCTTTCCGGGTTGGAGTCTACCTTTCTTGATGATTTTGGCCTCATCTGTAACAATGGCCCCTGCTTCAGAAGCCATAATGAGTCGGTGATCTGAGGTAATACAATAACGGGCGGGTCTCAGTCCATTGCGATCTAAAGTCGCTCCAATTTGTTTTCCGTTCGTAAAAAAGAGGGCGGCTGGACCATCCCATGGTTCCATCATGGCTGCATGGTATTTGTAGAAGTCCTTTCTGTTTGTATCCATTTGTTCGTTGCCCTGCCAGGCTTCTGGTACGAGCATCATCATGACATGAGGTAAGCTTCGACCAGATAAGGTTAGTAATTCTACCAAGCCATCTAGATTTGCAGAATCAGAATTATTAGGATCTGTAATGGGCATCAAGTAGGATAATTCCTTTGAGGAAAAATACGATGAATGCATCAAGGCCTCTTTAGATCTCATTTTAGTGACATTTCCGCGAATGGTATTGATTTCTCCATTGTGGGCAATGTATCTAAACGGCTGGGCCAACTTCCAATTGGGAAAGGTATTAGTTGAAAATCTTGAATGCACAATGGCCAAAGCGGAGGTGAGGCGTTCATTCTGAAGATCATGATAATAGCTTCTTAATTGGTCAGTTTTGAGTTGGCCTTTATAAATGACGGTATTGCAAGATAGAGAGGCAATATAAAATTCATCATTGGCAGCTTGCACATAATTATTTATTTGATGCGTAATGTAATTACCTAATACAAATAGTTTACGTTCAAGGTCATTACCTTTAACGGTATTATCCTCATGCACGAGAAAAAGCTGCTCGATGTAAGGCTCTACGGACTTTGACTCATGTCCCGGTACATTGGCGTCTGTTGGAACCAATCGATAGCTGATGAGTTTAAAATTCATTGTAGTCATGCAATCATTTATGACTTTCCTACAAAGTTCTCTAGTACCATAATGTTGAGGATAGAAGACCATTCCAACTCCATAAAGACCTGCTTTAGGAAGTGGAATCCCAAAAGTTTGTAATTGTTCTTCCAAAAAATCATGAGGTATTTGAATTAAAATACCAGCACCATCACCTGTATCGGGATCTGAACCGGTAGCACCCCTGTGCTCCATGTTTTCTAGCATAGTTAATGCATCTTTAACGATGGCATGGGATTTGACGCCTTTAAAGTCCGTGATGCAACCAACACCACATGAGTCATGTTCAAATTGGGGATCATAAAGGCCTTTGCTCATATTTCTTTAATTTGATATTCTTGAAGAGGGAGATTGGTACTACTAGCTTTAACAAAATTAAATAAGATGCTTCAAAAAGATTCTTTTAAAAGTAAAAAAATAAAATTTATGACTATTTTTTTACATAATTCATAAAAAATTAAGTTTTTTTTAAATATTTATTATTTTCAAATGAAATAGGGCATTTAATTTATGAAATCTTCGTAAATGTTAAAAAAATATGTTTTAATGTTGAATAACGAGCAAATAAAGTGTAATATGCCCCAGTGGGTAAGGGTTATCGAAAGTTGAAGGCTCAAGTACATGCTAGAGAGAGGTTAATTATTTAATATTTCTCATAAAATACGATTTCTATACGTTGGTATATTCACAGAAATCGACTAAAATTGCGCTCATTAAAGCATGGGCCTATAGCTCAGTTGGTTAGAGCACCTGACTCATAATCAGGTGGTCCCAGGTTCGAGTCCTGGTGGGCCCACAATGATTATCAGCCACTTACATTTTATGTATGTGGCTTTTTTATTTACAGATTACCTTTAAATCTACTTATTTCTTGACAGTTATTTGGAAATTTTTATGTTCCAGGATTTTTTTTTGAAAAAACTGCTACTTCTCATTCAAAATTTTTCACTTTTTAGGTCATACTAATAGAGATAATTGAAATGTCTCTTTATTAGTTTTTTGGCTAAATACTTTTCGGCTAATAATAAGTAATGCTCATAGAAAATAGCAGAATGAGCGGGGCAGGTGCAAGTAAAACGCCTAGCGGGGGAAATAAACTATATATGTATTCAAGAGTTTACAGTTTAGCGCATTGTTGTATGGTTGTAGCGTTATGTTTAGGGTGAAACAGAAACTTAACGGAGGCAAAGTTAAATTCTAGTGACACATCTCTTCTAATCAGAAGGTTAGGGGAATTGTGTCCAAATGTGTATAAAGATAAGGCCAAAAATCTAACAAAGCAATTATTAATATGATAACGAAAAAGGCAAAAGAATATATCGATGGCTTATGGTCGATGAATAATTGGAGTTATAGCGTATCCAGAAACGCTGATTATTATATCAGCATAACTTATTTGGACTGATTTATTGAAGAGATTACCTCTATTGCGAGTGTTTAAATGATTTTCGCCTTATCCACGTCGCAGAAATTAAAAGGTAATTATCTCCATATTCTTATTTATGGTGAAAATATCGCACGATTTCAGTTAGCATCATTACCAAAATTTAAGAATCACAAAATAATAAATGTAAAAAGGAGGCAAATCCAAAAACTAATTGTGCAAAAACATACATTGCGAAATGTTCTTCGCCACCAGTGACTCTTAAAAGAGGGTTAATGACTACTTGAAGTATGGCCATACCACCCCCAATGATGAAGAATAAAAACAAAGCAGTGAGATAGCTTGGGAGTAGCGCCAAGAGGATTACATCGAAAAATATCACGAAAGTCAAAACGATTAGATGCTTTTCTTTGAATTTAAGAAGCAGTATGCCTGCCGAAATAGACATGACACCATAGGCAATAAAAAAGCAAATAGCATGAAAATGACTGAGGTCAAACTAACGTCAAAGCTCTCGATAATATTAGGCTTTAAAGGTCCTAAAATGTTGGTTATAAAGGAGATGACGAAAAATATTAGTAGAATAAAAAAACAATATTGGGACTTCTAGTTATTATGAATATTTTGAATTAGATTCAACAAAAATGATTTTATTATTAATCCTTACCTTCTTCTATATTAATGATTTTTTGATTATTCTACGCTCATGATGCATTATCCGAAAATTTTTATTTTATTGACAGTGCTACTCTGTCTGAGTTTCTTGATGGGATGTGGAACGTTTGAACCTCTTAGGAACAATAAGCCCAATGTGGTCATTATCTTTTTAGATGATTCGGGATGGAGTGATTTTGAACCCTTTGGACAAAAGAGAATAAAGACACCCAATGTGAACCAATTGGCTAAAGAAGGGGTTGTTTATCGAAACTTTTATGTACCACAAGCCATTTGCTCTGCTTCTCGGGCAGCCTTATTAACGGGATGTTATCCAGGAAGAACGAAGGTCTTTAATGCGCACGCTCCAAAGGAAAAAGGATTGTCGCCTGATTTTCCTACAATGGCTGAAATTTATCGTGCAGATGGTTATAAAACGGGGATTTTTGGTAAGTGGCATTTAGGAGATCAAGAAGACACGCGTCCCCATCAACGCGGATTTGATGTTTCCTCTGGGCTCATGTACAGCAACGATATGTGGGAACATCATCCGGAGAATCCAGAATTTTGGGGGAAATTCCCGCTCCAGTATTGGAAAAATGGTCAGGTAGAAATAGAAGCTCTTTCCAAAACAGATCAACGTAACTTAACGAAATGGGCCACAGATGATGCCGTAAATTTCATTAATGATCATGCAATGCAACCCTTTTTTTTATACGTTCCCTATTCAATGCCCCATGTCCCACTGTTTTGTAGTGAAGCCTTTGAAGGAAAGTCAGGAGTGGGGCTTTATGGGGATGTCATTGTAGAGTTAGATGCATCTATAGGTCAGATCATGGATGCTTTAAGTGTGGCAGGTATTGATGAGAAGACACTTGTGATCTTCACCTCTGACAATGGGCCATGGATTTCTTATGGGAATCATGCGGGAACTACTCCCTTTAGGGAAGCCAAAGGGACTTCATTTGATGGTGGGACGAAAGTGGCATGTATCATTAAATATCCTGATAAGTTGGCTCAGGGTTCGGTTTCCGATCAGACATTTCTATCTATTGATCTAGTACCAACCATTGCTCATTTAACAGAGACCCCTTTACCACAGCAGCCGATAGATGGTAAAAACATCTGGGATTTAATTACAGGAGAAACGCAAATGTCGCCACATGATTATTATGCATTTACGACAGGGCCAAGATTAGAGTCTGTGATGAGTGGAAGTGGTCGGTGGAAATTGCACCTGCCTCATAATTACAGAACACGTCCCTCTCCAGGTAACGATGGTATTCCTGGAAAATATGAGCAAGCCACCATTGATTTAACGCTTTATGATTTGGCTAACGATCCTATGGAGACTCAAGATGTAAAAGAAGGTCATCCCGAGGTATTCAAAAAAATGTTGGGATATGCGCAAAAACATAAAGTAAAATTTGAATTGAAATAGTTTGTAAATACCGAAGTGTATTTAAATGAAATATTTACTCATATTATTTGTGGTGAGTTCAGTTACCTCTCAAAAGATTGCTGCACAAGCATCCACAATTGTTGCTAAGAATGCTCAATTGATAAAAATAGCGGATCATTTTGAATTCACCGAAGGCCCAGCTGTTGACAGTTGGGGCAATGTTTATTTTACCGATCAGCCCAACAATCAAATACTTAAATGGTCAGTTGATGGTGAACTTGAAATTTTCTTAACACCATCGGGTCGTGCCAATGGTTTGTATTTTGACGCAGAGGATAATTTATATGCTTGCGCCGATGCGTTGGGTCAATTATGGAAAATTGATAGCGATAAAAATATCGAGGTTCTTCTAAAGGATTTTCAAGGCACGCGATTGAACGGACCCAACGATCTCTGGGTGGATCCCAAAGGTGGCGTTTATTTTACTGACCCTTTTTATCAACGTCCTTATCGGCAACATACTGCGCCCTATTTGTCCTCTAACAATGTCTATTATTTATCACCAACAGGTGTAGTAAGCACAGTAGCTACAGGTTTAGAGCAACCCAATGGGATTATAGGCACCCCCGAAGGATCCTTGTTATATGTTGCCGATATAGATGGTCAAATGACGTATAGTTATCAAATAGAATCCAATGGAAATTTATCCAATAAAAGGCCATTCGTAGCGATGGGATCAGATGGGATGACCCTTGATGAGCAAGGTAATGTTTACCTTACAGGGGACGGCGTTTTTATTTTTGATGCTAAAGGTAAAAAAATTGAGCAGATCAACATTGATGAACCTTGGACGTCAAATGTGACTTACGGTGGACCTGATCGAGACATCCTTTTCATTACTGCGTCAAAGGCCATTTATCAATTGAAAATGGAAGTAAAAGGAGTATCTCAATCTTATAAATAAGTTGAGTACATAATAGATTCGTTTGATCACATGCCTGCGTTGAATATTTATTAGACGGCTATAATTTTCGTTACACTATTCGGTAATAGCTTTATTATCAAATATGTTTTGAAATAAAAATACAATTGGGAGTACTTATTGACCTGATGGATTGACAATCTCTGAATAAAAGAGAATTTAAAGAATGATTTTATGCATGAGCAGGAATGGGATAGATTATAACAAAATTCAAATATTAGTAATTGCGCATATATTCAAAAGTAGGCTACTCAATTTTTTGTTTTATCCTTTTTGAGGAGATTAAAAATATTTTGTAGTAATTCTAAATAACAGGAAATTTCATTTGTTACTACCTTTTCAAAATGCTTGTCATAATTATTCGGCCTGTTCCAGAACTTCCTTCTTTAATTTTTTTATTTTTGAATTTTTACTAACGTAGGCTTCAAGTACTTTAAAGAAGTTCAAAATATCATATTCTTTATTATTGGTATTAATTGTTACCAGTCTAATAAATGTATCATCATTAAAAGACCCGAAGCCAACGACTGTAATTTGATGTTCATATAGGGCTGTGCAAAGTGTCATTGGGTCAATTCCTTGATAATTAAAACAGACTGAGATTGAATTATCAAAACTATATAGCGTATAATCGGGGTTGCTTTTAATGTATGCTCGAGCAATATCTGCAAGTTCAAATTGTTCATCTACAATTTGTTTCAATCCATTAGTCCCAATTGATTTCCAAAGTGTCCAGAATTTCAGTGCATCGTTCCTTCTTCCACATTGGAACGAAGTTTTACCTAAGTTGAAATCGTCACTATCTGTTTGATAAAGATAATCTGCATCATTACTGAAGGAGTTGTGTAAATGTTTTTTATCGTTTACTAACAGGACTGAACAAGTTAGAGGGGTCCCCAGCATCTTGTGCGCATTATAGCTGAAAGAATTTGATCTTTCTATTCCATCAACAAGATATTTAAATTTATCGCTGAAAATAACGCTTCCACAATATGCACCATCGACATGGAGCCAAAGATTATATTTCTCCGTGATATCAGCAATTTTATCTATTGGATCAAAACTCCCTAAAACGGTGGTACCTGCGGTAGCATTTACATAAGTGGGAACAAAACCTTCATCGAGATCTTTAATAATTTGTGCTTCCAAATGGTTCGGGAGCATTTGTCCTTTTGAATCAGTATGAATATATCTAATGTTGCTCTTACCAATTCCTGCAAAGCTTGCATTTTTTGAATTTGAATAATGCGATTCTCGAGAAGTGTAAACAATCATTGGTTTGGACATACCCTTTTCTCTACAATGGGAATCTTTGGTATCTCTAGCCATCACTAAGGCCATATAATTGCTCATTGAACCCCCAGTTGGAAAGGTACCATTACTTTGAGAGCCATAACCGATAAGCTCACAAGATTTTCTTATAATCTCTTGTTCAATACCAATTTGGGGACCGGCAACTTTATAGGTATACATGCTGTTATTAAGCATTACTGCAAGTAAATCACCCAAAATGGCCTTACTTTGTCTTCCTCCAAAAAGTTGATTAAAGAATAATTTTGTTGCTGTTTTGGGCGTAGAAATTACTACTTCTTTGAGTAGATTTTTTAGTTTATTATCAACAATGGGAGTAGGGTTTAGCGAAAGGTCTAGCGTATCGTAAAGTTTGTCAGCTTCTATTCGATCCGCTACTGGATGCTTATGTTCTTCATTTAACAATACTTCAACCAGTTCATTGAATAGAACTAAATCACTATTTATTTTGGGCATATAATTTTATTGTAATTAACTGATCGTACCACTAGAAATGGTATGATAACTCATTTTTTTTTGCACAAATTCCTTTGCTTGTTCATCATAAATGTTGCAACTACGAATAGGCTTTGCATATAAATGGAGTGAGAGCGCTCGTTGGTTGGATAGGTTTTTTAATTGATGACAACCCATAAAATCAATCATGTAGGAGATATCACCTGCTTTCAAGAGGGTCGATTTCTGTATATTGACTTCACTGACTTCATTCGATTTATAAATTGTTTCTTTAAATTCACCATCTATGAATTTTACCCAACATTCCTCACCTCCATGATCATGAATAGGGGTTTTTTGACTTGATTGCCAACAAATTAGGATCAGCTCAAATCGTTCATTTTCAAAAATACAATTCCGCGTATAGGTTGATTCAGACCAGGAACAAAAAAAATTCAAAAGCACTCTTTGGTATTTCCATTGAATGTAAAATATCATGGTACTTCGTACTTTGCTCATTTTTAAGAGCACTAATTAATAAGTTCAATGAATGGATTTTTTTCTGCTTATTTCCGATAACTTTTATCATTTTTTCATCTTTTTTCTGTTCATTCAATGCGCAGATCCAAAGTGAGTTTTAAAATTTAACTAATCCTTCTGAGTAAAGATTTTTGAGTAATTTTACAATGCAAAGTTAGCAATCTCCGATCAATCACTTCAAGTATTTATGAAAAAGAGTAATTTTTGTCAGTTTTTTAAGTATTGTGAGTAGAATTGTAGAATGGGTACTTTTTATTTTATTTGAGAGATTCATCTGGCATTAATTGAGATTAAATAATATATTCATGTTATGAACGACCCAGAATTAGTAATCAAATTAGTTGTTCTCACTTTTTACGTTAGCATATTATTTTTCATTGGAATCCTAGCCTCTAGGAGAATCAAAGGCATGAGTGATTATTATGTCGGTGGAAAAAATATGGGTTTTTTGGCTGTGGCTTTTTCTGCAAGGGCCACCGGTGAATCAGGTTGGTTACTAATCGGTCTTACAGGTATGGGTGCAATAGCCGGATATTCAGGCTATTGGGTCGTTTTGGGAGAACTTCTTGGAGTTTTTATTTCTTGGCAATTCATGGCAAAGCGGTTCAAAAAATTATCTGATCAATACAATTCGATTACCATACCAGACTACCTTGAGGCACATTTTAAATCATCTACAAATACACTGCGAATTGTAGCTGCTTCTGCACTCGTCATATTTGTGGTTATATATGTCGCTTCCCAAATGGATGTTACTGGAATTGCCTTTGAATCAATGCTTAATATTGACTATCGAGTGGGTGCGATAATTGGATTTTTTATTGTCTTGCTCTATATTTTTATAGGTGGATTTGTAGCTGCGGTTTGGTCTGATATGTTTCAGGGTATTTTAATGTTTTTTGGATTAGTTTTATTGCCATTTATTGTCTGGTTTTCCATGGATCATGGGGCGGGAATTACTGCAGGACTCAACGCTATTGATCCCACCTTAACACAAGTACTGGGGAGAAGCGATAATGGCTGGCTTAATTTATTTACGATTTTAGGTTTCTCAATGATTGGTCTGGGTTTTTTAGGCTCACCACAAGTGTATGTTCGCTTTATGTCTATTAAAAGCGAAAAAGAAATTGATAAAGGTAAATGGGTTGCACTGCTTTTTACATTATTAACTGATGCTGCAGCCGTCACAATTGGAATTCTTGCTCGAATTTATTTTACACAAAAAGGTCAAGATCCCGAAGTTCTTTTAGGAACAGGAGGTGAAAATGTTTTGAGCTTGGTAACCAATGAATTCTTGCCAATAATTTTAGTTGCTATCTTCATTGCAATTGTACTTTCAGCAATTATGTCAACCATTGACTCTCTTCTTATTCTTGCCTCTAGTGCGATAACTAGGGACTTTTATCAAAAAATATTCAAACCTGATTTAAAAGATCAAGACTTGACAAAAGTCTCAAGACTAGTTACTATTGGAATGGCACTAATGGCACTTGGAATTGCAATTTTATTATACTATTTGTATCCTGATAGGAAGATTTTTTGGATCATGATTTTCGGATGGTCCGGTATTGCAGCCACTTTTTGTCCGGTAATTATTTTATCATTATTCTGGAAAGGATTTTCTGAAAAAGGAGCTATTGCTTCTATGATTACGGGATTTTTTTCTATTATATTTTTCAAGTTTGTAGTATCAAATATGGAAGGAGTAGGTGATTATTTTATAGAACTAGATGTACTAGCACCCTCTTTTTTAATGGCTATGATCGTTGGATTTATAGTTTCGAAAGTGTCTCCTCCATAGATGACCATAATAGGAACAGTTAAGAAAATTGATAAATGATTTTTAGCGTAACAGGAATGGTTGTTTTTTTGATTGAACAACGAAGCCTTCTTCTAATGTCTGCCTCAAAAGCTACTTTTGCTCTTAAAATGGATATAACGGAGCATATAAATAAAGAAACTACACTTCAGCTAAGTATAGCTTCCTTTTGACTTGAGCGCTTGATTTATGTGCGCCAAATGATGCTCACCATGCCATGCATAGAGGACTAAATTCTCATCCAATCTCATTTCCCGATGGTGATCAGGGTGTACAAATGTTTTTTCAAAATCGTGAGGTTTCATAGAGTTCAATAAATAAACCCAACGGGCATGTAAACCCGAGATTATTTCAAGTGAAGGTTGTATCGGTCCTTGGTAATCGGACATTTGCGCCCATAACGCTTCGTGATAGGTTTTAATAGTGGGTGTTGACTCCGTTAGCGCCCACCTAAACCGGGTGACCGATTGCATATGACTGTCGGCACAATGGTGAATGATTTGATTAATACTCCATCCATCTGGTCTATAAACCCAATTTTCTTGTTCGGCTGTAATAGGCTTAACCAGCGCCTTCAGTTTTTCAGGAAATGAGTCAAGGGCTTCAATACCTTCCTTTATTTCTTGCATTACTAAAGAAGTAGGCATTACGAATTTGCCTATGGGGTATTTGAGGTCGTTTAAATTCATTATTTTGTTGAAATTGCGTTTAACTTCCCTTGAGATATTTGTCTAGAAATTCCAGTGTTTTTTGAGAAGCTTCAATATTATTTACCTTCTTTGAAAAACCATGACCCTCATCAGAAAAAATAATATATTCAACTGGGATATTATTGCTCCTAGCGGCAGCCACTATTTCATCAGATTCAATTTGAAGTACCCTAGGATCATTGGCCCCTTGAAAAACGATAAAGGGCTTGGTGATGAGATGGGCAAAGAATAAGGGGGACTTGTTGTAGAGAGCAAGGCTGTCCGTTTCGGGGTTTCCTAACTCAGTATATAAGGCATTTCGGGAGGCCTCCCACCAGATAGGAATGCTCCTTAGGGTACGTAACCAATTGGTCACACCAAAATAATTAACGCCTACAGCAAATTCTTCAGGAGCGAAAGCCAAGGCCGCCATCACCATATATCCACCGTAACTACCTCCCATAATTCCAATTTTATCGGCAGCTACAAAACCTGTGTTGATCAAGAATTCCTTGGATGCGATGCAATCTTTTAGATCAGCATCTCCATGTTTTAAATCATCGGCCTTATAGAAGGTTTTACCATATCCAGAGCTCCCTCTATTATTTACGGCAAGCACGACATAACCTTGATTTACCCAATATTGTATTCTATCAGTATAATTCAGCCTTGTTTGTCCTCCAGGTCCACCATGAATGTACAACAAAGCAGGTAATTTGTCGCCTTTTTGGATATAATTGGGTTTGTAGAGAATGGCAGGTATGGAAAGGCCGTCAAAGGAAGGAAATCGAATGACTTGTCCGGCGATAAGATCATCGGGATTTATTTCAGGATTAAGCGTGTGGGTTAGCTTTTTAAGCGTTTTATTTTTAAAATGATATAAAAATAGGTCTCGAGGCATTTTGGAACTGCTTAGATAGAAAGTCATTTGCGTTTCACTATCCGAAATGTTTACCGATGAGATATCTCCTTCGGGTAAATTTGGGATGGTAATGATTTCTTTTGAATGAGTGTCTTGAATGATGATTTTGGTACTTGCATCCTGATTGATACCGGTCACACGATACGCACCATTTTGAGACAGGTAAGCATAACTTATTGCCCATTCGGCTTTTTGTTCTACTTTCCGGGTTTGGGTAGCGATATCATATGACATAAGATAGGCAAACTCACTATCATGATCAGTAGTGAAATATAAAGTACCGTGATCTTTTGAAAAAAACTGAGGTTCATTCAGTACATTACCTTCATGAGGGGTGATTAGGGATACTTCTCCTGTTTGGGTATCCAAAAGATGGATGTTTGCATCAGAAGTGCTCACTCTTTCAGAAAGGGCGATATATCGTTCGTTATCACTGACTATTTTAGGCGTGAAGCCGTTGTCGTTCATGTATAAGTTGTCAGTTTGAAATCCATCCTCAGCTACCGATGCACCTATTACTTCGGTTCGATACAAATCAAAATATTTGGGATTTCTTTTGTTGCTGGCCCAATAGATGGCCGTATTATTGTGATTCCATCCGTAATAAGAGGCTTTGGCACTGTCAGGCGTGAGGTCGATTACGCTACCTTCCCAATTTTTTATGTATATCTGCGTCAATTCATTTCCCCCCTCGTCACTCGTATAAATGATTCTATCATCTGAGGGGAAGTAAGACCGGGCGATGATGGCATTTTCCGAAGAATGGGTAAGTTGTGTTTGTTCGCCTGTTTCAAGATCAATACTGTAGGCATTTAAGACACCACTTGCCTTACTGGTCATCAAAATTGTTTTTTCATCTGCCGAGAAATCACCTCCAAATACTTGAGTAGTATTCATAAATTGCTCAATGGTATATCTCTTATTTTGAGATAGATCTTCTTTTTTTTCACAAGAGAGCGCTATTAAAAACAAGACTATGCTAAGCTTTTTCATTTGGATAGAGATTAAAATTTACCTGAAATTAACTGTATTTATCTTGATCTTGTTATTTTGTGAATTAAAACTGATAAGAAAAAAGAATCACTCAAAAAAATTAAACTTTGACCTGGCTGCTAATCAACTCTTTCAGATGAACACCCTTAGAAAAACAATAGAGCGCACAGATCATAAAAATATGTGAGATATCTTGGTGCTGAAACCATGGATGTAGGTTCAATTTGAGTAGCTCCACAGGAAGCGTCATTAACATGAAGATAAATCCCCAAAAGAAAAAGCTTGCTTTTTCTTCACCTTTTATAATTTTAAAAGAAAAGGGTATTCCCAAAAACAGAACAATCCCGATAGCCATATGAATGGCGATCCACAAGAATTTCAATTCAAAAATGAGTAAACCAAAGGCGCTGACCATAAGGATCAAGATGATCGATTTTAATAAAATATTGCCTTTTGGATAAAGGTAAATGACCATCGCATATTCTAAAATGCTAATGGATATTACTGTAGTGCTATACCCAGGTATTTTACCTGCCATGCCTAAATAATTATAAAATAAATGTGACCAGGCAGCAAAAAAAGTAGAGATAGAAATAAATAAAAAGAATTTACCAAAGTAAGAAGAAAAAGGGGAAGTGAAGGAGTTCTTGATTTCACGATAGTGATGAAAGCTTTGAAAAGACATGATTAAATTCAAGATTAAAGCCATAGGTTCTAACAGCTGCAACCCCCATATTTCGAATTCAATTTTCCCCATTTCCGCCGCAATATGCAAAAAAAAAATTAAATTCATGAGCTCTGGTTTAATAAATGTACTAGTCAAACTAGAGTTAGTCAAAGGATTGGGGAAACCATCGAAAAAATATTATCTTAGTTTCAATTAATTTTTATTTGAAACTAAGATAAAGATCGATTATTATTTGAGAAGCCGAGCAATTAGACTAATTTGTTGTGATTATTGTTCGTATAAAAAACAATAGTGAAAAAAATGAAAAACGCTCCATGGCATGCACACTATCCGAAAGAGGTCCCTCAACAAATTGATAGTGCTGAATACGAAAGCTTAGCCGAACTTTTGAATGATGGTTTCAAAAAATTCGGTAACTATCCGGCCTTTGAAAACATGGGTAAAGTAATGACTTTTAACGAATTGAAAATAGCTTCAGATAATTTTGCTGCTTATTTGATTCATGACTTAGGACTGAATCGGGGGGATAAAGTAGCGATTCAAATGCCCAATTTACTTCAATATCCGGTTGTACTCTTTGGCGCTTTACGGGCGGGAATGACCGTAGTAAATGTAAATCCGCTGTATACCTCAAGTGAATTAAAACACCAGCTCAATGACGCTGATGTAAAAGTAATTATTGTTTTAGCCAATTTCGCAAGTGTCCTAGAAGATATTTTGTCTGAAACCAAGTTGAAATATGTAGTGGTTACTCAGATTGGAGATATGATTGGAGGGTTAAAAGGATGTCTGATCAACTTTGCTGTCAAATATGTCAGAAAAATGGTTCCTTCGTTTAGTCTTCCAAAAGCTACCAATTTGATGAAAGCCCTGAAATCAGGAGCCAATCATGATTTTGTCCAGCCCCCTATTAAAAGTAGCGATTTAGCTTTTCTTCAATATACGGGAGGTACCACTGGAGTTTCTAAAGGTGCAATGCTTTCCCATGGCAATTTAGTTGCCAATTTATTGCAAGTAAATGCCTGGATGAAAAGTGGAGGTTTGAAAGAAGGAGCTGAAGTTTATATTACCGCACTCCCTATTTATCATATTTTTGCTTTGGTCGCCAATGTACTCGGCTCGGTGAGCTCGGGGTCCCAAAATATTTTAATTACCAATCCTCGAGATATGAATGGTTTTGTAAAGGAACTCAAGAAACATAAATTTACTATTTTGAGTGGTGTAAATACGCTTTTTAATGGATTATTGAATCATCCTGAATTTAAAAATTGTGACTTCAGTAAGCTCCGTTTTGGTTTTGGTGGGGGTATGGCGGTTCAAAATTCAGTAGCTGAGAAATGGCTTGAAATAACAGGAACGCCATTGGCAGAAGGCTATGGCCTTACAGAGACCTCACCTGTGCTCACGATTAATCCACTAGATGGAAGGCACAAAATGGGTACCATTGGACTTCCTATTTCCAATACGGAAATAAAGAACTTTGATGATGATTTTGTAGAGGTGGCTTTGGGCGAACCAGGAGAACTCTGCGCTAAAGGTCCGCAAGTAATGCAAGGATATTACAACCGACCAGAAGAAACAGATAATGTGATGCAAGACGGTTGGTTTAAAACAGGTGATGTAGCTACAATGGATGAGGAAGGTTTTTTCAAAATTGTAGATCGAAAAAAAGAAATGATTCTTGTATCGGGATTCAATGTTTATCCCAATGAGATTGAAAATGTCATTTCATCTCATCCCAAGGTACTGGAAGTAGGAGTGATCGGTGTGCCCGATCCTAAATCAACAGAGGCTGTGAAAGCGATTGTTGTCAAAAAGGATGAAACCTTGAGTGAGGCTGAGATCATTGCCTATTGTAAGGAAAAGTTAACAGGCTATAAATGTCCACGTCATGTTTCGTTTATCTCGGAGTTGCCTAAATCTAATGTGGGTAAGATATTGAGAAGAATCATCAAAGAGGATGATTTAAAGACGCATATCTACGAGGGATCTTGATGAGTAAACGGCTCCAAGTGTTGAGGTTTCTGATAAATTGAACAAGTTACTCAAAACCCGAGGACTATATTAAGGCCACTAAGGTGTCCAATTTTAATCTGACCACCAATTTAAAAAATCTTCATAGTAAGTGATGATATCTTGGAAATAAAGAATTTCAGGGGTGTCATTTACTGATGGATGTGGAATTTTTATCAGTAGGGCACCCTGTACATTATCTCCGATTTCATAATTGTTGTAATGGAGTAATATATGTGTGTCATTGCTGCCAATGTTTTCGGGTAAATGAAATTCGTCGTCCTTAAATGTAAAGCCAGAGGCACTCAAGCGAGTATCAGGAGTGAGCTGGTGTTGGTTTCTAAAAATAATTTCAGCTCGCTGGTGTAGCTCTGAAAAGTCTCCAATTTTATCTTCAATATTTATGGTCCGACCTAAAGTATCCGTATTTATATATTGCATCCATTCATTGTTACGAACCCCCCCCGTATAGGACTTACTGCTAGAAGCAAAAGAAAGCCATCCGGAATCATTGTAGTTTGTTTCAATCACTATTTTAAGGAACCAAGGTGTCTTGTTTTCAGGAAATTGCTCTTTAAATGCAATATAACTTTTGATAAATAATTTCATGTAATCATTAATGGTTTTTGCAGTACCTACGGAAGGAAGAAATCCCTCTATCTCCTTTTTAAGTATGGATTCAATCCGCTGGTTTAATAAGGGTTGACTTTTAAAAATGGGGTAATTGACTTCAATCAGCGCACAATTTTTATTATTACAATTTGGGTCGCTCTCTTTTAAATGCGCAATTCCCGCTATTGCGATTCCTTTATTGAAAAGCTTTGAGGTCAAGCGAAGAAGCTGTTCTTCAATTTGCTGGCAGGAACAGATCGTTAAAATGAGGAGGACAGCTAGTTTATGTATTTTAATCAAATGATTTTTTTTGTTATGTTATGATCAGGGGGGGGTAAGATTTTTTTAAATCTGATTCAAGATAGGAACTATCGCCGTAGCTTAAAAATTTATAGCCGTGCCTTAGGGCTTCCTCGTAAATTTTTTTCCAATTGGGGCCACAGAACGCAGCAATTAGCATGACTAAAGTCGTCCCTGGCAAATGAAAGTTGGTAATCATTTTATCGACTATTTTGAATTTATAACCGGGAAAAATAAAAATTTCTGTGTGACCAATGACCGCGCTCATTGAGTGACTGTCCAAATATTCGAGCACGGCAGAGAGGGCAGTTTTTTTGTCAGGTAATGATTTGTGATTTTGGTAAGGATATAGTTTAGAAATGAAAAAATCAGGATCCCCATTCATCAATTTGACACCGTACCAATAAAGAGATTCTAAACTTCTCAGGCTTGTAGTGCCTACGGCAATGACCGATTCGTTGTTAAGCAAATGGATAAGATTGCTTCTGGTAATACGAAGTTGTTCGCGGTGCATATGATGCTGCTCTGCATTCGTTTTTATAGGCTGAAAGGTACCTGCGGATACATGCAGTGTTAGGTAATCGAGTTGGTGCGTTTTTCGCAACTCATCTAGTACCTCTTTGGTAAAATGTAGTCCGGCGGTGGGTGCCGCAACGGCACCTTCAAGCTTGGAATAAACGGTTTGATAACGGTTCTGATCGGCGCTTGACGGCGCTCTTGATATATAAGGAGGAAGTGGCACTTTACCCAATGCTAAGAGGAGTTCAGACCAAGTCTTTTGAGGCGACCAATTGAACAGCACGGTATCTTGAGACATTCTTTTGGCAGTTAATTGGATTTGATCAACAGTGATGCTTAAAACAGTATCATTGGTCCATTTCTTGGCATTTCTAATCAGGCATACCCAGGTACAACTACCTTTCGAAGACATGATTTCTTCCATGATTACCGTAGGCGCTGAGGGCTCAAGTAAGAAAATTTCAATGCGGGCACCCGAAGCTTTATGAAAAATCATACGGGCCGGAATCACCTTGGTATCATTAAAAATGATTAAAGACTTAGTTTTTATCAACTCAGGAAGGGTAGAAAACTGATGATGGGCTAGGCTTCCCTTTCGATAATGTAGTAATTTTGAATCGGATCGAATCTCTAAGGGCGCTTGAGCGATAGCCTCTTTTGGTAATTGATAATCAAAATTTTTAGGATGAATTTCTTTAATGTCCATTTGAATTATGTTGCGCCTCGAATATAAACCCTATACTTTAAATTTTAAATTTATTGCGGGTACAAGTCGCGGAACCATGAAAACTAGGGAAGTTTGGTTTTTACGAGTCTGGGATACCAGCAGTTTAGGTGTATTTGGTATTGGAGAGGTAGCGCCCCTAAATGGTTTGTCGGCTGATCCTATAGATAGAATTCCTCAAAGACTCAGACAGTTGATCAGTGAAATAGCCGATTACAAAACGCCCACCTCTGCTCCGGAGGTTTATGCTTTGGCGAAAACAATCGCTTTTCAGTTTCCGGCTATCAGAATGGGATTGGAGATGGCCTTTTTAGATTTGATGGAACGGGGGATCAGGCAATGGTTTAATTCACCTTTTCTTCAACACAAAATGCAGATTAAAACCAATGGCTTAGTTTGGATGGGTGATGAAATCTTCATGCGGGATCAAATTGAAGAAAAAATGGCCTTAGGTTTTGATTGTGTCAAGTTAAAAATAGGGGCTTTAGATTTCGAAAAAGAACTGAAGTTGGTGTCCTATTTAAGAAAAATTTCACCAAAAATAATCATTCGATTAGATGCCAATGGTGCTTTTGAGCC
>Ga0066605_10000961_pt1 | contig 19143 bp, 19 predicted proteins | sample SaaInlLV_DNA_10m_FD_60385 | JGI IMG/M metagenome (GOLD analysis project Ga0066605, IMG submission 60385) | Marine microbial communities from expanding oxygen minimum zones in the Saanich Inlet - SI075_LV_DNA_10m | ecosystem: Environmental > Aquatic > Marine > Unclassified | place: British... | reverse complement strand
TTAAAGGTATTCATTCCTCCATTATCAAATCGCTCCTTAGCATATTCATACGCTAGTTTACGCGCTTTCAATGTTTTTTCAGCTGCCTGATGTGCTTTTAAAGAACCTTTGGCATCATTATAAGCTTGGTTAATTGTATTTTCCAAATCCAATTTTACTTGTTCCAAAGCATAAGTTGATTTCTGAATATTAATTTTACTTCTCTTAATATTTGTATTGTTGGCCATTCCATTAAAAATAGGAATAGATAATTGAAGTCCAAAATTCTTCCCTGCATTTCTATCTAATTGACTTGAGATATCAGTTGGGTCATCAAAAAGTACTCTTGAATTGTAAGAGTAAAAACCACTAAGTTTTGGCAAAAGACTCCCCTTTGAAATAGCTAAATCTTTCTTAGCAATTTTCAGATTTGTTTCTGCCAATTTCACATCACTTCTTTTGGCAACAGCAGTATTGTAAATTGTATTTACACTGGTGTTTAGTATTGTTGATTCAGAAGTAATTGCTGTTTCTTGTGCAATTTCAAAATTGTTAAAATCAGAAATAAGTAGCAGTTGTGCCAAGGCAATTTTTGAAAGTTGATAATTGTTTTCGGCTACCACTACATTTTGTTCAATAGTAGCAAGATTAGCTTCAATCTCTAGTACATCTCCTTGCGGGATAATTCCTGTTTTTAGGCGTTCCCTTGCAATTATTAATTCTTCATTGGCAATTGTTAGTTGGGATTGTTGTACTTCTAAACTTTCACGATTAAATAAGATTTGCAAGTAAGAATTAGCAACTAATAAAGAAATGTTTTCTTTCATATCTGTCAATTGATATTGGCTAGCCAATATGCTGAGGTTAGCACGGTATAATTGCTGAATATTCTGCAGTCCATTAAAAATATCAATTCCCACATTCGCATTCATGGAAGCAGAAGTAGTAGTCATGTTTTCTAACAGCCCAGTGGTGATATTTTGGTTAAGCCCTACATTCCAAGAATGAGAACTTCCTAAATTAAGGCTAGGTAAAAAATTAGCAATAGCAGTTGTTTTGCTTAAGCTAGTACTTTTTAAATCAGCTTGTGATTGCTTAATAGAAATGTTTTTTTCAATTGCACGGTTTACACATTTTTCAAGTGTCCATACTTCTTGGGCTTGTATGTTAGTGCTTAAAAATAGTAGGAGTATGCTAAGTTTTAATATTTTCATAATCGTATTTTTAATGTAGTTCAATACTTACTCCTGTTTTCTTTTCAGGCTCTGTTTCGTTCCATATTTTTATTTTATCATCTTTAGTAACTCCTGAAAGTATCTCAGCATTTATTCCATCAGATAGCCCAAGTTCTATTTCTCTTCTTTCAAATTCTTGTTCGCCAATTTCAACTTCAATATAAGCTTCTTTAGTTTTTAAATCATATTGCAAAAGCGCTTCACTAATTGCAAGTACACTATCTCTTCTTTCAGTTATAATTGAAGCATTAGCACTGTACCCTGCTCTTACAAAGTACTCGTCATCCAAGTAAACTTCTCCTTCAATTTTGAATTGTACAGCTCCTGCTTCCTCTATCCCTTTTGGAGCAATGAATTTTAGTTTTGCAGCATATTCTTTGTCTTCAATAGCGGCTAAAGTTACGACAAGTGGCATGTCTTGTCCCAATTTCCCTACTTCTGCTTCATCTACTTTTCCTTCAAAAATCATGATGTTCAAATCAGCAATAGTAGCGATAGTTGTTCCTGCATTAAAGGTATTGGCTTGGATAACTTGGTCTCCTTTTTTTACTGGAATTTCAAGAACAGTACCTGTAACAGTTGCGCGAATGTTGGTGTTGGCTATGCTGGAACCTCCTGCTGAACCGAGTTTGATAATTTGCAAATCACTTTTTGCATTTTCCAAATCCTGTACCGATTGATTGTATTTTAGTTCAATGTTATTATATTCTTGTTCTGAGATAATTCCTTTTGAATACAAAGTTTTATTTCTATCAAATTCTGACTGCATATTTGTTAAAATATATTCCGAATTTTTTACTCGACCTTGGGCATTGTTCAGGCTTTGTTCGTTAGGAACAACTTTAATGATTGCCAGTAAATCCCCGGCGTTAACTTTCTCTCCCTCTTGCACCATGATTTTTTCAATAATACCAGCAATTTGAGGTTTTATTTCTACTTCATCTTCAGGCACTACTTTGCCTGTAGCTACTATTTTATTTTCAATAGTGGCTATTGTAAGCGTAGTAGTTTCATAATCTAATAAGGCCTTACTATTAGATTTGATAAAGAAGGCACTTGCGTAAACAATACCTGTAACTAAAACTGCTATTCCAATTTTCTTTTTCATAATATTTAATTTATTGTTTTTTTTTTAGTTGTTTATTATTCTTCTCTTAATGCGTCAATCGGCTTTATACTTACTGCTCTGTGTGCGGGTATGAGCCCGATTAATGTTCCTAAAACCACCATTAAAAATAAGGCTCCTAATATATATGTTATGGGTACCGTAGGGTTTGTAAAAGGATAGTCAGTCATATCCTTAGTTGCCATATTAATCCCTGAAAGCACTAAAGCCCCTAAGATAATTCCAATTATTCCTGCAATGACTGTTAAAAATACAGATTCCAGCATAATTTGCGTGCGTATTTCTTTTGGAGTTGCTCCTATTGCCCGCCTTACTCCAATTTCTTTGGTACGTTCTTTTACTGATATAAGTAAAATATTCCCAATCCCTATTATTCCTCCTATTATAGTTGCCAAACCAATCACCATAGAAAGGAATGTCATTCCTGATGCAAATTGTGAGATTTGCTTAAACATCTTTCCAATGTTAAAACCACCTAATGCTCTTTTATCCTCAGGACTTACATGATGCAATTCTTTTAAAACAGCCCGAATATCAGTTTCTACTTGAACAATATCGGCTGTAGGGTAAGCGGCAACTAATAGAAAATCAACATACTCTCCTGTATTATATAACCTTTGATAAGTAGTGAATGGGATATAGATGTCTCCATCATTTCCAGGACCCCCTCCATCAACAAATTTAGTGACCCCAATGATCCGAAAATGAATACCATTTATCCTAACAAATTTTCCGATAGGACTTTCGTCTTCCTTAAATAACTCTTGTTGTGTTCGCTCACCAATAACACATACTTTTCTTTTGTCTTTGATGTCGGATTCATTAATAAACCTTCCTCCATCAAATATAGTTTTTGTTGCAATAGTGGTGTAAATAGGGAAATCACCATAGATATTATAACTCCCTTTTTTTTGACCATTTACTAATTGTGCTTTTGAGCCGCCAAAAACACCACTACTATTTCTTGGAGCAATATGCTGAATTTCAGGAATTCTATTTTTTAGAGCTGTAACATCACTGAGCTTAAAATTTATTTGTCTGCCTGTTTTAAAGCCATCATAAGGGACTGAGGTTGCTTGACCCCAAACAAATAAACTGTTGGAAGAAATACGCTCAAATTGGCGTTCAAAACCATGATCAATTCCTTTAGCAGCTCCTGAAAGCACTATGTATAAAAAGATTCCCCAAAGCACGCCAATAACGGTAATTATAGTACGCACTTTATTCTGCTCAATAGAACTGAAAATTTCTTGCCAAGTATCTTTATCAAATAGTGTTTTCATTTATTCGTCCCTTAGGGCAATAATTGGTTTTATTTTTGCAGCTCTTCTGGCAGGAATATAACCTGCCAAAGCACCAAATAGAATAAGAATAATAGTTGCAGTTACAGCAGTTGAAAGATCAATATATGGATTGGTAATGTAGTAATCCTCTTCAAGCGTATCACCAATTAAACTTAAAGTAGCGATACCAATAATGAGCCCTAAATAACCAGAAAAAGTAGTAATAAAAATAGATTCTTGTAATATCATATTAATAATACTTTTAGGACTTGCACCAATTGCTTTCCTTATCCCAAGTTCCTTAGTACGTTCCTTCACTACAAACACCATAATATTACTTATTCCAATAATTCCTGCAATTAGTGTGCCAATACCAATAAAGGTAATGATGAGTTGCAATACGCTTGCGAATTGTTGGGTTTCTTTTAGGCTATCCGCTACATTTCGGATATATATTCCACTTCTATCTGTAGGGGAGATAGCTTTTCTATTTTTTAGAAATCGTTTTAGTTTTTGTTCAAAATCAACAGCTCCTGCATAACCAATTTCAGGTTTATAGCTGAGTATAATTTCATCTATCTTATCCGTATTTTTCTTTATTTTCTGCAAACTTGTGTAGGGGATGTAAACTGTGCGCTCTTCTCTATCCCCTCCATCATCTTGGAAAACACCAATTACTTTCCAGGTATGTCCACTTCCGTCAATATATTTTCCGATAGGATTTTCATTTTCAAATAAATCGAGAGCAACTAAGCGACCAATAACCGCATGTCTTTTTTGATGAGTGATATCATCTTCATGTAAAAATCGCCCTTGCATCATAATTGTCATCTCGTTATATTGATGTGAGGGACTTACGGCTCTTATAGAATAATTATTGCTTTTGTGTTTGTATTTTATATTTGCATAATCATATATTCTCGGGCTGATGCTTTCTAGGTAATTTTCAAAATTATCGATAATTGCTTTAAGATCTGAGTTATCAAACTCTATTCTTCTTCCAGTTTCATATCCCTTAAATGGTTCAGTAGTTCTGCTAGATGAAATGAACATACTATTTGTATTATCGTCATTAAAGAATTTCTGAAAAGTATTACTCAATCCATTCCCAAATCCGAATAGAATAACGAATATAAATATACCTAAAGCTACTGTAAATCCTGACAAGAAGGTTCGTAATTTGTTTTTGCGAATGGTATCAAAAATTTCTATCCAGTTATCTCTATTAAACATGATTTATCTAGCTTTTTTTTGATTCACTAAAGTATCTTCTACAATCAAGCCATCTTTTAGTCGGACTATACGTTTACACATTAATGCAATTTCTTCCTCATGGGTTACAACTAAAATTGTTTTCCCCTGATTATTTATTTCTTGTATTAAAGCCATTACTTCATTGGAAGTGGTAGAATCCAAAGCACCAGTTGGCTCATCAGCTAATAATACTTTGGGTTGGCTCACTAATGCTCTTGCTATAGCAACTCTTTGTTTTTGTCCTCCTGAAAGTTCGCTTGGCAAATGAGTAGCCCAATTTTTTAATCCTACTTTTTCTAAGTAGTTAAGTGCTTTTTCTTGTCTTTCCTCTCTTTTTTTACCTTGGTAATATAAAGGTAAAGTTACATTTTCTAAAGCGGTTTTGTAATTGATAAGATTGAAGGATTGAAAGATAAATCCTAGAAACTGATTTCGGTATTTGGCTGCTTTTGTTTCATCCAAATTTTCAATTGGGACATTGTCAAGCGTGTAAGTCCCCTCATTGGCAACATCCAACATACCAATAATATTTAGTAGGGTGGATTTTCCTGAACCAGAAGAACCCATAATTGCTACCAATTCTCCTTCTTCAACTTTAAAATCAATTCCCTTTAATACATGTAGGGAATTTTTCCCCATTTGATATGATTTGTGTAAGCCAGTAATATTTATCATAGTTATTGCTTTGTTGATGGTAAAATTAAATAAAATACAGTACTATGCAAAGCAAAGTACCTAAAAATATATTTACTAGATTAATTGATTAAATTTTATTGAAATAATAACTTTAAAAACGAAAAAGTGAAGTGAATATTGTATTGAGAAGTTATTTCCTTTCTACCCAATCACCATGTTCTTTTATAAGATTAATTAAGGCGGTTACTGCTTTTTCTTCAGGGATATTTTTCTCCACTACCGTTTGTTCTTTGTAGAGTGTAATTTTTCCTTTTCCAGTTCCTACATATCCATAATCGGCATCTGCCATTTCTCCTGGTCCGTTTACAATACAACCCATAATCCCGATTTTAACGCCTTTCAAATGGTCGGTTTCTTTTCTGATTTTTGCAGTTGTTTCTTGTAAATCAAACAAGGTTCTTCCGCAACTCGGGCAAGAAATATATTCCGTTTTAGAAATTCTAGTTCTACTCGCTTGTAGTATCCCGAATGCTAATGAATTTATTGATTGATCAGAACCACAATTTTCTGCCGCAACAAATATCCCATCTCCTAAGCCATCTAATAATAACGCTCCAAAATCAGCACTAGCTGAAAGCTGTAATTGTTCTACTGATAAATCACCATAAGCTCTACCAATTACTACAGGAGTTTTAATTCCGTTATTCATCAGTTCAGTAAAAAGTTTCCTTTGCTCGGCAACCCCATTTTCATTATAAGTATCTATCATTAAAACAGCTGTTGTATCTGTTTTTAGTTTTGCAAAAAGCTCCTCACTCAAATCAGAAAAACACACATAAACAATATTTAATTTTTTTGAAATTTCTGTTTCATCTAAATAATCATTTATTGTTAAAAAGGGATATCCTTTTTTATGTTCTAACCATTTTTTGTAATTGTAAATAATCCCTAAAGTTCCCGGCACTTCAAAATCTACATCATGATTACCAACAAAAACATAATCGGCAGCCATATCAGTAAGGTTCCATTTATCCAAAGGAACAGAATAGTTAGAGCCAATTCCAAAAAAGGATGCAGGTGTGATTTTCTTTTTCAAACAAAAATCAGCCATTACAATCGGAACATTTTTCCCTCCAATATTTAACACCTCATTTGTTTCTCTTCTTTTGTAGTCAAAAGAATGTAAAGGATTTTTCGTGATTTCCTCTATCTTTTCATGAGCTTCAATACCAGTGAAATGATTCAATAATTCTTGTGCAACTGGCATTTCAAATTCAGGTGCTTCTGTTAAGGAAACTCTGATAGTATCGCCTATTCCATCTGCTAAAAGTGTACCTATTCCTACTGCTGATTTTATTCTTCCATCCTCTCCTTCTCCTGCTTCAGTAACACCTAGGTGAAGTGGGTAGTCCATTCCTTCTGCTATCATTTCTGAAACTAATAACCGGTATGCTTGTACCATTACTCTAGTATTGGATGCTTTCATGGAAAGAATTATTTCATGATAATCGTTATCACGGCAAATGCGTAAAAACTCCATTGCTGATTCCACCATTCCTTTTGGAGTGTCACCATAACGACTCAAAATCCTATCAGATAAGGACCCATGATTTGTGCCTATTCGCATGGCTGTACCGTGCTCTTTACAAATCTTAACAAGGGGAGTAAATTTTTCTCTTATTCTGATAAGCTCATCCGTATAACTTTCATCTGTATATTCAATTTCCTCAAACTTCTTTTTATCAGCATAGTTTCCAGGATTTACTCTAACTTTCTCTACAATTTTGGCGGCTATTTCAGCTGCATTTGGTGTGTAGTGAATATCGGCAACAATAGGAGTGTTGTAACCTCTTTTTGCCAATTCATTTTTTATGTTTTGTAGGTTATGTGCCTCCTTTTTACTGGGTGCAGTAATACGCACGAGTTCACAACCCGCTTCTATCATTCTTATGGATTCCTCTACAGTAGCTTGGGTATCCATTGTATCAGTAGTGGTCATGGATTGTACTCGGATGGGGTTGTCCCCTCCAAAACCTAAATTACCTACTTTTACTTCACGCGTTTTATAGCGAGAATACTGTGTTAATGAATTACAATATTTCATTTATATTTTTACTACTTTTTTCGTTATTTCTTCTTTAGAATTAGATATTTTGATGAAATATATCCCATTTTTGAATGGTTCTAAATTTAAAATTTCAGAGATAAAACCTGAATTGGAAACTTTTTTAGCAACAATTGTTTTTCCAAGATTATCTTGTAGAATAATATTTGTCTCTCCATCTGATAAGCCTTCAATAGTTATACTGCTTTTTGTAGGGTTAGGGAAAATATCCCAATTGTTTACCTCCTCAGTCGATATTGTTGTTTGAGAATATCCTACAGTAAATTGATGTATAATATTGGTTCCAAAGTCAGGGTTAAATGTTTTTAACCAACTGGCTCCAATTTCACGAAAACGAACCATGCCTCCACCATCATTATTTGCCCAAAAATCTAAACCATCTTCATCAGTATCAGACATTATGAATGTGTAGCAGCCAGGAACAAAAGTTATAGTATCACGATATTGAGTATTTCCTAGAAGGGTTCCGCTTGTGTGTTCAATACTTCCATTGTCATTATAAAAATCCCAAGTAGTTTCAGATTCTTGTGTGAAGGTATTAATAACACCCCCATTTGTGCCGACCCAAAGCGCAAAAGTTTCAGGGTAATCTGGTACATATTCAAATTCGCCTTGCATTGTGTTGTTTTCAGTATAGTCATCTGTCTGACCATTAGGGTTTTTTAGTATTACTTCAAAAGTATTTTCACTACCTGACCAATTTGTAAGGTTTGGAAGCTCTACTTCTTCTGTTTCTAGGAAAGCTAGATTACCATTCCAAGTATAAGTGTGTGTTGTCCCGCCAACTACTTGGTAATCAATATCTAAAGATGTTAAAGCAGAACTACCATAATTTCTAATCTTTATTAATGGCTTCCCGCAAATAGGATTCTTACGGCTATGTTCATCTTTTAAAGATGGTCTGATAATGTCAATAATTTCTGCTGAATTACTAAAATTAGTACCTTCATATTGGAATAATTGACATTGAATTGTATATACAGGCGTTTGACCTAAGCCACCATTATAACAGATTCCCCCTTGTTGTATAGGACATGATGTTCCTGGATGAGGACTCCAGCTAAAACTATCAAAATCGATATTTATTTCAATAGAATCTCCAGCATTAATATATGGTGTGATTTCATGGTTAAAAGCCTGAGCTTTTTTTCCTGGACACCAATTTGCTCTATCGTAAATCCAAGTTCCTCCTTGAGGGTAAATAGGATTTTCACCACAATTATCATCCCAATTATATTGTGTGTGGGATTGTATTCCATCAAGCTTTAAGTGATAATTAATAGGATTAAACTCAGCAGCATTTATATTATTGTCAAAACTATGACCAGTTGATACCATTTTTATCATAGCTTGTGTGCTATTTCCTTCAATAAATTTTGTTTGAGGAGTTAATTTAGTGGCTTCAAAATCAATGGAAGAAGAATAGTTGTATCCTCCAGAATAGATGTTTTCCATTTTCACAACATCTCTAGCAGGAGTCCCCTCAATAAATTCAAAATCGAGTGTAGCACTAAATCCTGATGACCAACCACTGTAATGACATCTTATTTCTACAGAATCTCTAAGGATTTGTATGAAATCAGTAACATCAAATACATGAGTAAATTCCCAGTTGTTAGCCAAACCACTTCCATAAGGAGTGATTACACGAGCCAATTCATAGTTTTCAATAACATCATAAACTTGATACCAAGAATGGTAAGTAAGATACATTGATGTGTTAGAAGCTACAAAGTTAGAGTCAATAATATTTCCTAAACTATCAAATTCCATGTTATAGAAATTTGCCATCCAACCATTTATAGTGTCAGTAGGAGTTGTTGGATTATTAGCATCATTAAATTCTATTATTTCATAATTTATGTATAGTGCGGAATCTAAATCATTTGTTGTGGTGTCCCAAAAATGAAAATAAGTTGAGTCACTGCTGTAATGAATTGAATCAGTTGCTGAGCCATTCACAGTAAATAAAGGCGCTGTTAGTAGTGATGAATCAATTTCACCTGTTCTGTGGCGAACAAAAATTTGTGAAGTATAGTCCCAGTCAGAACATCCTCCGGCTGCACAACCCATGGTATAGTGTAGATATACTTTTCGGTAATCTTTAGTAGCATCAGGCAGGACACCCCATTCATCATAGTTTCCATACGAAGTCATGTCGGTATGATCATGTATTCGAACTGTAGTTGTGTCGCTAGCAAAAAGAGTTAGACTAAAAAGAAGAGCAGAAAGAATAAGTATTTTTTTTTTCATAAGTTGAATTTTAAAGCTACAAATTTAGTTTATTTTTCAATTTCGGTTACTCCACCAGAGACAATTAATTTCATTATTTCAGATGATGATTTATCTATAGGGGTTATATATGATTTTTCAACCACAAAAAGTTGTCCTGAAAAAGCATAAGAATGGGGTAAATACACTAAAATTTTACCTCCTTTTATTCCTAAAGAACTTAAGTCTTCATTTGTGATAAAACCGATACGTTCAATAGTTGAATTTTCGTAAAGTTTGATAAGTACTGCTTGATCAAAGCCTTTCTTTTTTCCAACAAAAGTGCGCATTAAATCTTTCATTGATGTATAAATAGTTTGTAATAATGGTGCTTTTTTTAATAAGCCTTGAAAGAAAGAATTGATAGGGCTAGCAATAATTGCCGAACCTGCAAAACCAATAAAGGTAATTAATGCAATAATTGCAATAAGCCCAAGCCCTGGGAATTGAAAAGGTAAAATTCCATCAATTTTTATGAATGTCCAATACACCACATAAAGAGTTACTGATATGGGAACAATGTATAGTAATCCTTGTAAAAAATAATTAATAAATTTTTTCATACTTTTAAACTTTAGTTTTCGTTAGAAGTCATAAAAGTACTAATCTTTAAAATATATAGCCATGAAAAAAATAGTTTTTAGTTTCCTGCTTCTTTTTGCAGCTTCTTTATTTATTACTCAAAATATTTCTGCACAAGTAGTAGTAAAGTCAAAACGCAACAAAACAACCAAGAAGGTAACTGTTAAAAAACCAAATCGCCATAGAGGGGTTACTGTTAAAACAAGGCCTACTCATCATAACCCTCATAGAGTTGTGGTGGTAAAACCTAACCGACCAAGAGTAATTGTAAAGCGCCCTAATCGAATCAGAAAAAATTATATTTGGGTAGATGGGCACTGGAAATGGAGCGATTTTTATGGTGATTATATCTGGGTGCAAGGGAAGTGGATGCGTCAAAAAAGAGGTTATCATTGGGTCCCAGGTTTTTGGGAGATTAGTCTGGACGGATTTATTTGGATAGAAGGCTATTGGTCACGCTAGTATTTTATCATCTTTTCCTGTTGAAAAGTATTATTAGTCAGCCTCTTTCTTCCTTTCTTCCTTTGTAATTTTGAGAAGATTAAAATTTTTAAAAATGCAAAAATCTATTCTATACATTGGCGTACTCCTTTTGGGGCTAAGTGCTTGTGTAACTCCAAAAATTCATAACGCTTTAATTGCTGATCAAGAAAGTACAAAATTAGCATTAACTTCATCTGAAAAAAAGGCACTTGCCTTGGCTAGTAATTTGGAAGAAAAGGAAGGGACTATAGTTTCTTTGCAAACCCAAATTTCTGAGTTGAGAAATGATTCTGTTCAGAATGGAAAATCCTTAGTTATTTTACAAAATAAATATGATGAATTGAGTGATGCTTATGATTTGCTGACTTCCAAGAATAGCCGATACATGGCCGATAAAGCTAAAGAAACCAAAAAACTTTTGGAACAATTGGAAGAAGCTCAAACTGAACTTTTTGCAAAAGAAGATGAGCTAAATAAGCTTTCCAATTCCTTAGACGCAAAAGAGCAAGAGTTGAAAATAGCGCAAGAAGAATTAGAAGCAAGGTCAGTAAGAGTTACGGAATTGGAAACAATTATCAATAAGAAAGATTCTATGGTAACAGCCTTAAAGCAATCCATTTCCAAAGCACTTAGAGGCTTGGAAGGAGAAGGGCTAACCATTGAGCAAAGAAACGGGAAAGTGTATATTTCACTAGAGGAAGATTTGTTGTTTGCATCAGGAAAATATACGGTAAATAGCGGAGGTGTTGCTGCACTTAATAAATTGGCAACTGCTTTGGCGCCTCAAAAAGATTTAGAAATTTTGGTGGAAGGTCATACGGACAGTATCCCTTTGAGTGGAAGAGGTTTGGTGAAAGACAACTGGGATTTGAGTGTTATGCGTGCAACTAATGTTGTAAAGGTTCTGACGAAAAACCCAAGTTTAAATCCTTTACAATTAACTGCAGCTGGTAGGGCTGAATTTGTGCCTATTGCAAGTAATAAAACCAAGGAGGGAAGAGGTGCTAATAGAAGGATTGAAATGATTCTTTCTCCTAATTTGGACGATTTATATAACCTATTAGAAGAATAAGATGAAACATTTACCTTTAATTATATTATGTATTATTGCTTTTTTCTTTTTGAAGAAAAGATTTTTTGACAATACGGATTATAAATCCATGCTTGCTAATGGTGGAATTATTATTGATGTGAGGTCAAGTGGAGAGTTTTTTGGAGGGCATATTGAAAACTCATTAAATATTCCATTAGGTGATTTGCCTGATAAATTAGATTATCTAAAAGATAAAAACCAACCAATTATTACTTGTTGTGCTTCAGGAATGAGAAGTGCAGGAGCAGCAAAATTACTTTCAGCTAAAGGCTATACTAATGTAGTGAATGGTGGAGGTTGGTCCAGCTTAGAAAGTAAGCTCAAATAAAACTGAGGTGTCAGTTTTTAAATTCAAACAGTTTTCCATAATACAAGAAAAATCAGCCATGAAAGTGGGGACTGATGGCGTATTGCTTGGGAGTTGGGTAACTTGCAAACACGCAAATACTATTTTAGATATTGGCTGTGGCACAGGATTGATAGCCTTGATGCTTGCGCAAAGAAACTCAAAAAGCAGCATTACTGGAATTGAAATTGATGCAATAGCTAGTCAAGAAGCACAGTTGAATGTTAGTAATTCTGATTGGCAAGAAAGGATTAAGATTGAGCATACATCTTTGCAAGATTTTAAACCTCAAACTCAATTTGATTTAATCGTTAGCAATCCTCCTTTTTTTCATGAAAATAAAGCGCAAGATAGAAGGGCGACTGCACGGCACACCAACTATCTTTCCTTTGAAGAATTAATAGAAAATGCTGCAAATCTACTTTCAGAAAAAGGAATGTTTGGGGTAATCATTCCTAAAGATTCTGAAGCACAATTTTGTGGAATTGCTAAAACTCACAACTTATATTGCAATAGAGTGTGTAATGTAAAAGGGAATGAGACAGTATCTGTAAAACGAGTAATGTTAGAGTTTTCATTCAATAAAGTTGAAAGGACAATAGAATACTTAACGATTGAAACTGCAAGACATCAATACACTGATGGGTACATGCAATTGTGTAAAGATTTTTATTTGAGGATGTAATATTTTCTGAAGTTTAGAAGGTAAATTTGGGAAATAAGAATTAATTAAAAAGAAGGTTTTTATTTTCTTTTTAAAAACTCAAAATTCATAAAAATCAGATTAATGTATTGTTTGTTAGTGCGTTATCATTTTTAGCGTATCCGTATGAATACGGATAAAACAGCCAATTATTTTATTGTAGGTTTGGGGGTTTGTTAATTAAAAAATTTAGAATATGAAAAAATTACTATTGATATTAATTGCTTTGCCAATGATTGGGATTGGGTAAAGTGATAAAAAAATTACAAAGATTTATGGAGGTATGCCTACATCCAATGAAAATATGGGTTGGGAAGAAGATAAAACTCCAAATGAAAAGTACAGTGGCGTTATAAAGATTGATTCTACAATTAGTGCTTCAGAAGTAATTGAAGCTTTTATGATAACATTTCAACCATTACAAGATGCAAATATAATGACAAAGCAGATGCGTAATAATAATGCATTTGGAGCAGTCGCATCATCATTGAGTGGGGATTATAATTCTATGGATGATTTTACAAAAGCAGGAGATGCAGATTCTAGAAGGCAAAATCAAGCTCAAAGCTCTTGGAGTGTTCAATTTATTGATGGAGTACGATTGTCTCGTTTCTACTACAATATTAGTGTCCAAGTAAGAAATGGGAGGTATAAATTAGTAGTTATTCCCGCAGGAACATCTGGATATGCAAATGACCATATTCAAACAGAATGGAGTCAGATGTTTAAAAAAGGAGAGGTTAAATCGATTTACTCTAAGTATTATAGTCAAATGAAAATTAAATTAGCATATACAATAGATCAATGGATTAGTAATGTAGATGAACATCTAATCAAGGATGGAAATGATGACTGGTAGAATCAGGTAATTTTCTTAATATTTTTAAGGTTTTCTATTGTGTTAATTCCAGTAATTTAATTCTATTAATAGAATTGTATAATCACATATCTTTAAAAATATTTGTATAGTTAAAGTAATACCTTTATTATTGCATATTAATTTAAAGATATAACTTTATGAAAAATTCAGCAACTCAATTATTATTAAATCAAGCCCAAGAGAAAATAAATTCTTTTTCTGTATTAAAATCTGTAGAAAAACCATATAAAGGATGGGTAAGTACTATTCGTGTTTCTATTAAAATGTCCTTAAGGCAATTAGGGGAAAGGTTGCATATTTCTCCACAAGGCGTTAAGGATTTAGAAAAAAGAGAAGAATCAGGGTCAATCACAATTAACTCCTTAAAAGAGGTAGGTCGTGCTTTAGATATGGATTTGGTATATGGGTTTATTTCTAGGCACAATAGTTTGGAAGCTATGATTGAAGAAAGAGCAAAGGAAATTGCTGAGGAGCTTATTTTAAAAACAAGTCCAGATGGGGCTGATAAAGAAATAAAAAAAGCAATTGAGCAAAAAACTTATGAAATAGCTTCTAAAATGCCATCTTATTTATGGGATTAGTTGAAGGCTTTATTCAACACGAATAGCTAAATATCTAAAAACCGTAACCTATCTTCTGGTGAAGGTATCTGACATTCATCTTCTTTGCCAAACCATTTATATCTATTCTTGGCAAAAACCTTGTAAAAATACTCTCTTATAAATTTAGGTGCAATAGCTAAAAAGTAAGAAACAATCAAATAAGGAGGTTTCAGGTTTCTTGTTATCTTTTTTATCGCTTCTGATCTGTCATATACCTTTCCGTTTGAGTAATAATAAATTGTATCTAAATTTACTTGAATATTAAAGTCTTTTAGGAACGATTTAGCAAAGTCAGATTGCAAAGAACAAAATGACATATTATTGTTTTTCTCGTGCTTCAATAAAAAAACAACCAATCCATTGCAGAAACTACAAACTCCATCATAAAATACTATATTTTTCTTCTCCATCATCATTGTTTTAATAATCTATATAAGGATAAAGATACAGCAAATAAGTAGATTAGATGAAGATTAATATACCCAATTTTGGTTATTAAAGTTGGTGTTAATGTATGCCCCAGAATATAGAGTGTTGGAACAATTATTATAAAAACATAAAACACTTTTGGAATAATCAATTTTTGAATGACTTTCTCTAAAGGTTTTGTGTTTATTATTCTAATCAAAGTGAGTAGAATAATAACTAAATAAAATGTGTTTACCCCAGAGAAAGCAATCGCTAACATATTATAATTAAAAATATGAAACAGGCAACACAGACCTATATAGACTAAGGACCATCTTAAATTAATTAATACCATAACTACTCCTAATTCAAAAATAACAGCTGCATAGTCCAAAATCTCAGCAAAAAATGCGTCTCCAAATGGAATAAACCCATTCAGATAATGATAAAAATCTGTCCCTTTATTGTACCTGAAAACTAAACTTTCAATATGGTGTTCGTAAATGTTCAAATAGGTTGAATCCATTAGTTTAAAGATTCCTGCAGAAAACCAAGCGAAAAAAAACAGTAAGGTAAAATTCACAAGCCATACATTATTGATAGCGCTTTTTTTGCCTAAATACTCATCAATAGAGAGCCTACTTCCCCAACCTGTAAAGCCTAATATTAAAAAAGTTATATCATTGAAAAAAGTGTGATCAATCTTTTGGAAACTATATAAAATTGAACATTCAAATATCAATATCAAGGAAAAAACTACCCCTGCCTTAGCTGATTTGTAGCCAAACAAAATGCAAACAAAAGCGATAGTTCCGATAACATTTAGTACCAAAAATAAAAACTCATCAGGAATAGAAGGGATAAGATAATATGCAATTGAAGAACTATTAGGTGCATATATATAATCTGGTATAGCCCCTAATCCAGCTTTAAGAGGAAGGTCATATATGAGATAATATACAACACAGTAAAGAATTCTTAGTAATCCAAATTCAATTCCTGTAAAATTGTAAAAGCTCTTTATTCTATTATTTATTCTGGTTATCATAATTTAATAGCTGATATTAATCCTAACTATTTTTATTAGTTTTTCTGATTTTTTATCTGTCCAAAAAACTTTGATGTATTTAAAATCCTTTTCATGGGTAATGCTTTCTACCCCCTTGGAAAGAAAAGTTTCAAGTTCTAATAATTCATTAGGTAAGTATGCTACACCTTTTTTGTAAAATAAATCTTTTAGCTTAGGAAAATCCCAAAAACGACTTTTGATTGTACGATCAATCATATTTATATTCAGAGGACTTTGGAACAATAATCTAGGATTTATAACTAATGAGTCTCCTCCATCCTTGTATACATAGAACTCATAACTGCACCATCTAGGTTTATATAAATTTGTATAGTAATCATCAACTAAATATTCATGCTGATGGAATTTATCATCAAAAGCTTTAGAAGCCGGACTGTAATATTTATTCTGTCTAAACTGATATTGCATTTTAATAATATCAGGTTTAGCAAAATCAGGATAACAAAGGGATGGGTACGGTTCCTCAAATTTAAACTTATACACTAGCTGTATGGAACAAATTAGAATTATAATCCAAAACCATTTAATGGCATTATTTTCTTTCATTTTAAGATTGAAGAATCGTTAGTTCACAAAGATAAGAATTTTTTATTTTTGGTGAGTAAGGGATTATTTCATTATCCCTTTTTGGTTTTTTACAAAAGCAAAGTCCTAACTCAATTGTTCGTTTTGTAATTTTCATTTGAATTTTCCTGCAAATAAATTTGTGTCAAATTCAAAAGGAAGGGATTATTTCATGATCCCTGTGGGTGTTTTGCAAATATAAACCCAAATTCATTGCATTCATATTGTTCTTTATTTTTTAATTTTATAAAACTAAAGTTTTAACATTAAAAAAAATAAAACCCAATTTTCATTGGGTTTATATTTGCGGTGAGGAAGGGACCGCAATTTAGAATATCTTCACTTTTCAACAAGTTTAAAAATATCACCCTTTTTATGATAGGGTTAATATTCAAGTTGTTTAATATTGATAAATATTGATTAAACTGAATTAACCAAAATCTGTCCTACAGATTGTCCTACCATCATATTATGAAAGTAAATTTTAGAATTGAAAAGAAACATCCAAAAGACACATCAAGTAATATTAGGCTTGACTTTACCTACAATGGAAAAAGGTTTAGAAAATTTATTGGCATAAAAGTTTTAAATCATCATTGGAATATCAATAAGCAAAGACTAAAAGCAAGTTGTGGAGATGCTCTAGTCGTAAATAAAAGATTAGAGATATTATCAAAAAAAGTAATAGACATATATTATGATTTGTTAAATAATAATCAACCTATTTCAAATGGAATATTGTCAGAGAAACTTAATGAGAGTATAAAAGGAGTTAGAAATTATCAATCCTTTTTTGAGTATTGTGAAGTGTTTTTAGCTAATAGTGAGAAAACAAAAAAACCATCTACTGTAGATGGCTATAGGTATTCTATAGATAGTTTAAGGAAATTTAAAAAACATTCTAAACGTAAATTAGATTGGGATAACTTAGATATGAAATTCTATAAAGAATATCAGGTCTTTCAATATACAGTATTAGAAAATAATCCTAATTTATTTGGAAGAAGAATTACAGATATTAAGGCAATTATTAATGATGCGACTAAAGTTGGAATTAATAAGTTTATGGATTATAAAAAGTTTGTAATAATAAGAACAAAAACTAAGAAGTTATATTTGAATGACAATGAGGTAGAGCTACTGTATAGAATAAATTTAACTAACAAAAAAAAGCTTGAGAGAGTTAGAGATATTTTTATCTTTTCTTGCTTAACAGGAGTAAGATTTTCTGATTATTTAAGTGTTAATAAACAAAATATTGAAACGTTAAGAGATGGAACAATAATTCTAAGATATTATTCAAAAAAAGTAGATAAAGAGATTGTAACAATACTCAGAAAAGATGCAGTATTACTATTTAAGAAGTATAATTATCAATTTCCAAAAATATCATCACAGAACTATAATTTGTACTTAAAAGAATTAGGTCAGCTTGCAGGACTTATTGAGGATTTTACAGTTGATGGGTATGAAAAAGGATTGCCGATACTTATAACTAAGCCAAAATATAAATTCATAGCATCTCACACAGGAAGAAGGTCATTTGCCACTAATTTATATAAAAGGGGAATACCAATTACTCATATAATGAAAGCCACAGGGCATATTAAAGAAAGTGATTTTTTAAACTATGTTCAACATACTGCAGAAGAAAGTATGATTGCAATAAATAAAGCTTTAACCTCAACAGAGAAGATTATAACTATGAATTATAAAAAGAAGGCTAGTTAAAAAATGCTGACTTTTCAACACACATTACTTGTTGCTATTCAAGTGGTTACACAGACTTTAACTAGACTTATATAGAAACATAAAGTAAAACTTACCCAAACAAAAATAGATTTTTTCTCTTATATAGTAAAGAAGGTTATTAATAATCTAAATACTATAAAAATGGAAAAAACAAACATCACAATCAGCAAAGAAGAGTTACAACAATTAATTGAAGATGCAATCTACAAAGCCACCTGCACTCAACCTAATTTGGAGTACAACATCATTACCGAAAAAGAATTGTCTAAACGACTAGGCATTACAAAGGTAACCCTACACAAATACAGAAAGCAAGGAAAGATACCTTTTAGTCAAGTGGGTAGAACTATACGCTATGATTACAAAGAAGTAATGGAAACTATAAAATTTAAGCAATGATACCGTTAGATGAAATTATCAATAAAAATAACTACACCTATACTCAAGTACTAAAAGGTAAGAGATATTGCATCTATGAACAAAGGGGGGTAGCAAATATGAGATGTTTTGAACTGTTTAAGTTAAAGGTTTTAGCGCCTATGGAGTTAAACGGTAAAAAATATGGAGAAAGAGAAGTTTTCCCAAAAAATGAAGACTTTGGATTGACCGCTTGGACAATATGCGATTGGGAAAAAGCACTCGCTAAGTTCAATGAATTAGAGAACGAGTAAGAAGGACATAAATAGTAATGAATGTTGGGTGTTTCACCCTTTAATACTTACTATATCTAA